>Ga0134125_10000175_pt1 | contig 94729 bp, 86 predicted proteins | sample KB31751_FD_96464 | JGI IMG/M metagenome (GOLD analysis project Ga0134125, IMG submission 96464) | Terrestrial soil microbial communities with excess Nitrogen fertilizer from Kellogg Biological Station, Michigan, USA - KB3-175-1 | ecosystem: Environmental > Terrestrial > Soil > Unclassified ... | reverse complement strand
GGCGAGGATCACTTCGGCGGTGTCGTCGGTGTCGGGGTAGGTGTCGTTGTGGAACTCGAACGCCCAGCCGCCCGGCTTGAGATCAGGCCGCCGGATCGCCCAGTCACCGCGCACCCGGACCTCTTCACCCAGCAACCAGTCGCTGGCCCGGGCCACCGCGGGGTCGTCAGCCGGTACGCCTGCATCGAGCAGGGCGGTGACCGCCAGGCAGGTGTCCCACACCGGGGACTGGCAGGCCTCCAGCCGGCGCACCCAGCCATCCGGGGTCTGCTCACGGATGACGAAGGTCTCCAGACCGGTGATGCCGACCCGCACCGCCGGGTGATCCAGCGAATAGCCCAGCAGGTGCAGGGCGAGTATCGAGTACACCCACGGCGGCTGGATGCCGCCCCAGCAGCCATCGGCCTCCTGCCGGGCCAGGATCCACTCCGCGGAGCGGCGCATCGCCGCCCGCCGCAGCAGCCGCATCGGCCGCATCGGCCGCAGTTGCTGCCACCGGGCGTAGGCGTGCAGCACCCGGTCGGTGCGCTGGAAGAAACCGCCCCAGGTCCACAGCGGGCGCGGGGCCGCTTCACGTCGCAGCGAGGCAGGACCGGTACGTAGCTCGTCGACCCCGAAAGGCAGCGGGCGCACCGGGCGCAGCGTGCAGACGATGGTCAGCGGCACGATCGTCTGCCGGGCCCAGCACCCCCAGTCGTAGACGTTCAACGGGAACCAGCGCGGCAGGAAAATCAGTTCCGGAGGTAGGTTGGGCAGGTCGTCCCAGGACCACAACCCGAACATGGCCAGCCACATCCGGGTGAACACCCGGCTGCGTTCCAGGCCGCCGTGGGACCTGACGAATTGCCTCGCCTGCACCATGTGCGGCGCGTCGGGGGAGTCCCCCGCCAGGCGCAGCGCCACCCAGGCCTCGATCGTGGTGGACAGCTCGCCGGGGCCGCCGTAGTAGGTCGCCCAGCTGCCGTCGTCGCGCTGCTGGGAGCGGATCCACCGGGCGGCCTCCTCGGTCAGCTCCGCGTCGCGGATGCCGAGGAACTCGCGTAGCAGCAGGTCTTCGGCGTCCATGGTGACGTTGGTGGCCAGCTCGCCTTTCCACCAGCCCTGCGCGTCCTGACGTTCGCGCAGGTGCGCCACCGCGGCGGCCAGCGTCTGCGCCACCGAGCGTGGCTGTTTGCGCGCCGTGTCGCCGTCTGCACTGGCTGGGTGGGTGCGGGTCATCAGGCCTCCCTGTCGACGATGAAGTGGGCGATCGCGATCAGCTCCGCTCGCGGGCCGGCCGGCATCGGGACGCTGCTCAATGCCTGCGTGGCCACCTCGATGCGGCGGCGGGCCTCATCCGCAGCCCATTGCCGACCGCCCGCGGCCTCGATGAGGTCAGCGGCTCGGGCTTCGCCGTCGGAAGCCGACCCGCCGAGCCAGCCGGCGAGCTCACGACCGGCCGGGCCGCCTTGGCTCAGCGCGTAGGTGACTGGCAGGCTCTTCTTGCGCGAGCGTAGATCGGAGAACACCGGCTTGCCGGTGGTCTCCGGGTCACCCCAGATTCCCAACAGGTCATCGACGAGCTGGAAGGCGGTCCCCAGCTCGGCACCGAAGGTGGACAGCGCATTGACGACTTCGGCCGGCGCGCCGGCCAGCACCGCGCCGATCGCCGAGCTGGCTGACAGCAGAGCACCGGTCTTGCCCGACACCATCTCCAAGCACTCGTTGAGGGTGACGTCATTTCGCCGCTCAAAGGCCACGTCCTGGACCTGGCCGCGGATCAGATGCCGGGTGGCTTCGGCGAGCAGCCGGGCGGCAGCGGCCCGGTGTGGCGAGGGGCTGTCCACCAGCACCTCCTGGGCCAGCGCCAGCAGCGCGTCCCCGGTCAAGATCGCGCTGGTGGTGCCCCACACCGCCCACACGGTGGGCCGGTGGCGGCGTTCGGTGTCACCGTCCATCACGTCGTCGTGCACCAGGGAGAAGTTGTGCACCAGCTCGACGGCGACCGCCCCCGGGATGCCCACCCGCGCCGGCGCGCCGGCGGCCTGCGCGGACAGCGTGGCCAGGGCTGGCCGGACGGCTTTGCCCCCATCACCGTGGGTCGGAACGCCGGCCGCATCAGTCCAGCCCAGGTGATAGGCGGCGATCGCGGCGCTGGTGTCGTCCAGCCGCGCCAGAACTGCCCGGGTTGCGGGCGTCACCACATCCCGAGCTCGGCGCAACGCACTGGGCGCCGCCGTCTGGGTCCTGGTCCGTGCCGCCGACACAGTCATGACGCCCTCCCGGTATCCCCCACCACCCCGATATGTCTCCATGTCGTGGCTGTCGACGGTCTCCTGACCCCGTTATGTCTCCATGTCGGGGAAGAGGATGGGTCGAGCAGGGCGGTGGCGGCGGCTTCGCCGCTGCGCACGGCGCCCTCCATGGTGGCCGGCCAGCCGGTGGCGGTCCAGGCGCCGGCCAGGAACAGTCCGGGCAGTGCGGTCGTCGCAGCCGGGCGCAGTGCGGCGGTACCGGGAGCGGGGCGGAACGTGGCGTGCCGTTCCCGGGTGACGAAGAAGTCCCGCACCTGCGCAGCACGAATCTCTGGTAGCAGCGCCGCCAGCTCCGGCAGGAACTTCTCGCGTAGCGCCCCGGTCGGCATGTCGATGTAGTCGTCGGCAGCCGACAGCGACACCGCGAGGTACTGACCGCCGGCCAGGCTCCCGCTCCCCAGGCCACTGTGCGACGTGCGGTCGAAGACCCATTGCACAGGGGTGTCCACGCCGGCGACGAACGGCTCGCCGAGCACCGGGCGGTCCAGCACCACGTGCACGTTGACGATGGGTGAGCTGCCCAGGCGCTGCGCCCAGCCAGCCGGTAGGTCCACGCCACCCGGCGGCAGCAGCTGTTCCGCCGCGGGCGGCGGAACAGCCACAATCACTTGATCCGCAGTGACCCGCGCATCGTCGGTGATCACCTCCCAGCCTTCGCCGGGCTCGATGCCTCGCACCGCGGCACCGGTGCGCACCTGCGCCCCCGCGGCGGTGAGGCACTCCAGCGCCGGGTCGCCGTGCAATTCCCGCAACGGCACCCGGGACCAGCCGATGTCGGCGGCCGTGGAGTCGGTGAGCAGACCTTCCTGGAACACGGTGGCGGCCAAGCTGAGCGAGGCGCCGTCCGCGCGGGAGTTCAAGGTGGCCACGCCGACGAGTTCCCACAACGCGGCGATGGCCTGGTCGCTTTGACCGTGCCGGCGCAGCCAGGTGCCGAAGTCCTGTTCGTCGGTGGCCGGCGAGGCCGGGTCGACGCGCCGCAACGCGACGGCGGCCAGCGCGAAACGGGCCCGCTCCAGCATGCTCAGCGGCCGGTACTGCAGCAGCGAGCCGGCCAGGTGCAACGGCGCGGGCAGGGCAGTGCGGCGCAGCCACACCGGCTGGTCGGCACCTGGGGTCAGGATCGGGATGGCCAGCCGGGGCTGCAACGCGACCCGGTCGGCGACCCCGAGCCGGTCCAGCAACGCCAGATAAGACGTGCAGCAGCGCAGGAACACGTGCTGACCGTTGTCGACCCGCAGCTCGCCGCGGTTGAACGAGTGGGTCAGGCCGCCCAGCTGCGGCCGGGACTCGAACAGGGTGACCTGGCACCCCGCGTCGGCGCAGCGCAGCGCCGCGGTGATGCCCGCCAGGCCACCACCGATCACCGCCACCCGCCCGGTCATGCCGGTACCCCCGATGGCGACGACCCCACCGGTGACGATCCCACTAGGGCCCACACGGCGACCTCCGCTTTCTGCCAACCGGACAAGGACAGCCGCCGGTCGAAGACCAGGCTGGGTTGCGCGACGATGCGGTCGAGCAGCCGCAGGTAGATGCCCGACATCGCGGTGCAGCACGCCGCACTGCGCCGATCGAGCAGCGGGATCAGGCGCAGCCCGTGCGCATACCACTGGTATGCCCGCCCGGCGCTGTGCCGGATCAGCTTGCTGAGCCCCTCGTTGGTGTCTACAAGGCAACCCTGCTCATCTAAGATCAGCTGCACACCGAACCGATCCAGGTCGTGCTGGGGCAGGTAGATACGGCCGTTGCCGAGGTCCTCCCGGATGTCCCGCAGGATGTTGATCTGCTGCAAGGCGATGCCGAGCGCATCGGCGTACTCGGCGGCCCGCGGGTCGGGTCGGCTGCCGAACACCGACAGGCACAGCCGCCCGATCGCCCCGGCCACGCACCGGCAGTACCCGACCAGTTCGTCGAAGTCGGTGTAGCGCCGCCCCCGCACGTCCATCTCGACGCCGTCGACCAGCTCCTCGAAGGCGCCCAGCGGCAGTGCTGAACGCCGGGCCAGGTCCGCGACGGCGGTGAGCACCGGATCGGCCCCCTCATGGCCACCGGTATGTCCCGCGCAATAACGAAACCCTGCTATCTCGGCACGTACCTCCGCCAGCGCGGCGAGTTTGCTCGCCGTGGGCAGCGCACCATCCCCGATGTCGTCGATGCGGCGAGCCAGCGCGTACACCGCGCACAGCGCCGCGCGCTTGCGTGGGCGCAGCAGGCGGATGCCGTAGTAGAAATTCCGCGCCTCCGTCCGCGTGATCGACTCACACCGATCGAAGGCCTCATCGACGCTGAGAGTAGCGCTGGTCATATCACCTCACCCCCACGTCTGCCCGATCTGGGACGGCGTTGCTTGGAGACCCCGGCGCGCCGGGTTGGCCGGTCTTGAAGGGCTACCCACAGGTGACGGAGGGTGTCGCGGCGGCGGGGGCGTGGCGGACCGCCCAGGACGTCACCGCCGGAGCGATTCAGGGCATCGAGGGCGGCGCGGCCGCCGGCCACGTACCCGGCGACGGCCAATCGGGCCCATCCGTGCAGCAACCTGATCAGCGGCGCGCCGGAATCCAGCAACTCCGCAGCCCGGGTGATCTCAAACGCCATCAGCGCCCGCAGCGCGGGGGAGGCAGCCGCCTCTTGCCCCGGCGAGGCGTCGAGCTCGGCCTCAGCGACACCGAAGGCGGCGAGATCTTCCTGCGGCAGGTACACCCGGCCGGCCCGACGGTCCTCGGCGACGTCTTGCCAGTGCTCGATGAGCTGCAAGGCGGTACAGACCTGGTCAGAAAGCTCAGTCAGGTCGGCCCGATCGGCTACTCCGAAAATCCCGAGCACGATGCGGCCGACGGGATCGGCCGACAACGTGCAGTACTCCCGCAGCTGGCCGTAGGTGGCATACCGGTGCACTCGCTGGTCGACCAGGTTGGCCTGTACCAGGCGGTCGAACGGCTCCCGGTCGAGCCCGCGGCTCACCACCGTGGGCACCAGTTGCTGCAGCACCGGGTGGTTCGGGCGGCCGGTGTCCCACACCGACGCCAGATCCGCGCGGAACGTTTCCAGCAAAGCAGTGCGGTCACCGGGAGCTTCGTCACCGAGGTCGTCGACAGTCCGAGCGAAGCCGTACACCGCGATCAGGTCGGCGCGCAGCGTTCGGGGCAGCAGCCGCAGCGCGACGGGGAAGTTCTCCGCGCGCTGCTTGCGGCTCAGCGTCCGTTCAGGCGGATACTGAGACGCTGGCGGATTCTGGGACGCCGTGGCTGCGCCCGCTGCACCATCAGGGATCGCTGCCATAACGCCATCTTCTGGCCGCCTGGCCGACATTTCTGCGTCAGACTGGACAGTTCCGCAGCCCTAGAATTGTCACATTTGAGTAAGCGTCAGCTGCGCATGATTGGGGTATCCGGGCCCTGGCAGCAGGATGACAGAGGGGGAAACCGGACAATGAACCCAGCGGAGGGAGGTCGCCCTATCCAGCTCGACGACCTGGTGCCCGCGATTGTAGCGAGGCTGCCGATCATTCTGGCGGAGGTCCGTGAGCTGCTCGCCGAGCAGTGCCCGGACTACGCGGGTTTCCTCACCGAGGACTTCACCGAGGTACTCGCCGCCTCCGAAGGCTTCATCGCCCGGCTGGTCGGTCTGGCGCAGCGGGACCCGTCGACGATCGCGCCGCAGCTGGCATCCGGGGTGGAGCAGGCGCTCTTCGAGGAGATCGGCCGGATTCACTACGACGAGCAGCAGGATGTGGCACACCTGCTGGCCGCATACCGGACCGGCGCCGCGGTGGCGTGGCGCCATGTATCCGACACGGCGCTGCAGCTCGGTGTTCCGGTGGAGACCATCGCCGGGTTGGCCGCGGTCATCTTCGCCGCCGTGGAGCAGCTGTCATCGTCATCGCTGCGGGGCTACGAACGGGCCCAGACGACTGCCGAACACGCGCAGGAACGGCTCCGTCACGAGTTGGCCGAGCTACTGTTGTCGGACCGTTGCGACACGGCCGCGCTGCGGATCGCCGCAACGCGCGCCGATTGGACGCTGCCCCGCCACGCTGCGGTAATCTTGATCAATCCAGACAACGAGGTTGGACGGGTGCTGCTCGACCGCTTGGATCCTTCCTGCCTGCAGCTGCGCCGACCGCAGATGCTGGTGACCATCGTCCCGGACCCGGAGGGTCCGGGACAGCGCAAGCGGCTGGCCACCGCGCTGCGGGGAGCCGGAGCTGTGGTTGGTGTCACAGTGCCGCTGGACCGGCTGCCGGCCAGCATGGGCCTGGCCGAGCATGCCCTGCGCCTGAAGCACGTCTTGCCCGATGATCCGCTGTTCGTCGACGAGCACCTCGACGCGATGCTGGTGCACCGCGATGACCGGCTGCTGGCCGCGTTGCGCCGGCAGTACCTGGCTCCACTGGCGCAGCTGAGCGAGGGCACCCGCGACCGGCTGTCCGAGACGCTGAAGTCCTGGCTGATGAACATGGGCAACCGCAAGGCGGTGGCCGACGAACTGCACGTGCACCCGCAGACGGTGCGCTACCGGCTGGATCGGCTGCGCGAGCTGTTCGGACCCGCGCTGGACGATCCGGCGACCCGCGCCGCGCTGCTGCTGGCGCTGGCCTGGGGCCCCGCCGTCACCGAAACCGACCCGCTGGCCCAGCACGGGCAATCGCAATGAGGGCGCAATGAGGGTGGGGCCACCCCAACGGCTGCTGGTGGTCAGCGCCGACATCGGCGAAGGCCACAACGCCACCGCCCGAGCGGTAGAGGAGCGAGCCCGCCGGTTATGGCCCGACTGCGAGATCCGCCGGGTGGACACCCTGGACAGGATGGGCTCCTGGGTCGGACCGGGTTTCCGCTGGATCTACCGGGTCAACGTGGACACCACCCCGTGGCTGTACGACTTCTTCTACCGCGCACTGTGGCGCTATCCCTGGTTCGCCGCCGCGTCCTGCCGGTTCACCGGGATCTGGAGCGGCCTGCGGCTGGCGCCGGTCATCGCCGCGTACCGGCCGGACCTGGTGGTCTCGACCTACCCGCTGGGCACCGGCGGGCTGGACTGGATCCGGCGCCGCGGCGGCCTCGACGTCCCGGTCGCGGCGATCATCTCGGATTTCGCGCCGCACCCGTTCTGGGTCTACTCCGAGATCGACCTGCATTACGTGGCCAGCGAGGCGAGCCTGCGGGCGATGTACCGGGCCCGGCCGGACGCTCGGGGCGCGGTCGGGGCACCACCGGTGGTCGCTGCCTTCGCGCCGGCCGACAAGACCGCCGCCAGACGGCGGTGTGACCTGCCCGACGATCGGTTGATCGTGCTGGTGTCCTGCGGCTCCCTCGGGTTCGGCTCGGTGGAACGGGCGGTCGACGCCGCCCTGTCCGCCGGCCCGCAGGTCTGCGTGGTGGTGGCGTGTGGCCGCAATGATGCCCTGCGCGCCAGGTTGGCCGCGCGGAGGCAACCGGCGCAGCGCCTGATACCGCTGGGCTGGACGGACCAGATGCCGGCACTGACGGCTGCCGCCGACGTGGTGGTGACCAACGCCGGTGGCGCGACCGCCCTGGAGGCCGTCGCATGCGGTCGGGCGGTGCTGATGTTCGAACCAATCGCCGGGCACGGTAAAGCCAACGCCGCGCTGATGGCCGCCGCCGGGCTGGCGACCCTGTGCGCGGGACCGGCGGAGCTGACCAGCACCCTGCGCGGCCTGATTGCGCAGCCGGTCCGGCTGGCCCAGGCGCAGCAGCGCGCGCTGGCCCATACCCGCGCGCTGGACCTGGATGCTGAGATCGCCGCGCTGCCCGCGTTGCCCCGCCACCACGGCGCGCGGCCACTGGCTGCGCCGGATGCTTTCTTCGTGCACGCCGCCACCGCCACCGTGGCCCAGCAGGTCGGCGCCGTGCTGCTGTTCGACGGGGTGTGCACCCAACCCATCGAGCACCTGGCGGCGCGCATCGCCGAGCGGGTACCGGCACTGCCGATGCTGCGCCGCCGGCTGGACCTGCGCCCGCACCGGCAGCCTCGCTGGCTACCCGCCGACGACATCGATCCCCACGCGCACCTGCGGGCCCGGAAGGCCGGCGCGGCTGTCGGTGTGCCCTTCACGGCGGCGGTGCGGGAGTTCTTTTCCAGCCCGGTACCGCTGGACCGGCCACCGTGGCAGTTACAGCTGGTCCATGACGCCGACGCCGGGCGCAGCGCGGTGCTGGCGAAGATGCATCACAGCCTGGGCGACGGATTGGCCGTCACCGCCACCCTGATCGCGCTGCTCTCCGACAGCGAGGAGCCCCGACGCGCAGCGTCACCCCGTGGCTCGCTACCTCGGGCCGTCTCGACCATGGCGGATTGGCGCAGCCGGGTCACCCGCACCGGGCACGTGATCAGGGGACTGGTGAGCCTGGCCACCGCGGGGCCCGCACCGCCAGGTGGACCGGTGGGACCGAGCACGCCGGGGCGCGAGTACGCGATTGCGGCATTGCCTGCGACCATGGTGCGCTCCGCCGCCCGGGAGCACGGGGTGGGCACGACCGCGCTGCTGCTGACCCTGGTCGGTGAAGCGCTGCACCAGCTCGATCCGGCCGGCACCGGGGTCCACGATCGGCTCCGGGCGATGGTGCCCCAGACCACCCAGGCGCTGCGCCGGGCCGACTCCGGGGACCGTGTTTACCAGGGCAATCACACCGCAGCCGTGGCGCTGGACTTGCCGGTCGGGCCGATGCCACCGGCCTGGCGGATGGTTGCGGTGGCGGCTGAGCTGGCCCGCCATGAGCGCGCCGATCAGCCGTTGGCGGCCCAGGCGGTGGTCCGCGCCCTGGGCCGGTTGCCCGCCCCGCTGCATGCGCGGCTGGTACGCGCGATGTACGGGCACCGATTCTTCACCCTCATCACGTCGGTGTTGCCCGGCCCCCGAAAGGCGCACTATGTGTGGGAGGCCCGAGTGAGGTCGGTCTTCCCGGTGCTGCCGCTGGCCGACGGCGTCGGGTTGGCTGTCGGTTTTCTGGCGTGGGGAGACATGATCGGGATAGGAGTGACCATAGACACCGGGCTGGTCCGCGGCGCGGATCGGTTTGCTGACGCGCTGCGCCAGGCGTTCAACGACTTGGCGTCGAACCCACGGGGCGCTCACGGGGCACCCACGACAGCGCGGGAGTGAGTCGTGTCGCAGTCGACGTCGACGCTGTTTTTCGTCGCGGTACCGGCTGCGGTGGCTGGCGCGGCAAGTTTTGGACTGGCCAGCGCCGTGCAGCAGCGTGCCACCAAGGAGGTACCGACCACCGGCACGCTCGACCCGCGGCTGCTATTGGAGCTGGTCCGTCGTCCGGTGTGGGTACTGGGAATCGGGACCGTCATCGTGGGCCTGAGCCTGCAACTCGTCGCCCTGGCTTACGGGCCGCTGGTGCTGGTGCAGCCGCTGCTGGTGACCGGAGTGCTCTTCGGTGCGGTGTTCTCCGCGGTGCTGGCCCATCGACGGGTTGATCACCTGGTCGTGGTGGGCTCGCTGGGATCCGTCGCCGGGCTTTCCGCCTTCCTGGTACTGGCCCGGCCAACCGGCGGCTCCACCCAACTCGACCAGGACGGCTGGGCGTTGCTGCCCCTGGCCATCGCGCTGGGTGTCAGCGTGCTGGTCTGCCTGGCCGCGGCCGGCCGATACGACGGTGCCGTGCAGGTCGGCGCGTTGGCGGCGGCCACCGGTGTGTTCTACGGCGTGACCGCCGGATTGATGAAGGTGGTGACCAGCCAGTTCCGGTCCGGTGGGCTGACGGAAGTCTTCACCCACCCGGTGCTGTACGTGGTGTGCGCGGTGGGCCCGCTGGGATTTCTGCTCAGCCAGAACACCTTCCAGCACGGCACCCTGATCGCCCCGGCGCTGGCCATCATCACGATCGTGGACCCGCTGGTCGGTGTCGCGATCGGGGTGAGCTGGTTGGGGGAGCAGGTGAACAGCTCGCCCGCCGTGCTCGCCGGTGAACTGATCGCGGTGCTGGTCATCATGGGCAGTGTCGGGCTGCTGGCGCACCGCGGTACGCAGCTGCGTCACGAGATGGAACGGGCGCCGCAGCGCGGAGCCGGACCGGCAGTCTGGGGATGATGATCGACGGCACGGCGCTGGTCACCGGCGGATCGTCGGGCATCGGGGCGGCCGTCGCCGACGGGCTCGCCGCGGCCGGTTGCCGGCTGGTGGTGCTCGGCCGGGACCGCGACCGGCTCGATGCAGTGGCAGGGCGAACCGGTGCGCGCGCCGTGGTGGCGGACCTGTGCACCGCGGACGGCCTGGTCCGGGCGGCGCAGGTGGCTGCGGATGTCGATCTGCTGGTGAACTCGGCGGGTCTAGGCTGGGCCGGGGACCTGGCCGCGATGGCGGAGCCGGACATCGATGCATTGGTCGCGCTGAACCTGACCGCCCCGATGCGGCTCACCCGGGCCGCGCTGCCCGGGATGCGGGCTCGCGGGCGCGGGCAGCTGGTGTACGTGTCTTCCATCGCGGCGGTAGGGGTGAGCGGTGAATCGGTCTACGCCGCGACCAAGGCGGGGTTGCGGGCCTTCGCTGACAGCGTCCGTCTCGAGGTCGCGGGCGAGGGCATCGGCGTCACGACGGTGCTCCCCGGCGCGGTGCGCACCCCGTTCTTCGACCACCGCGGGCTGCCCTACGACCGGCGCTTCCCCCGCCAGCTCGACCCTGCTGACGTGGCATCGGCCCTGCTCGAGGCCCTCGAGCGGAACGACCCGGAAGTTTTCGTCCCACGCTGGCTCACCGTCGCCGCCCGAGTCCGAGGCGCCGCCCCCGCCCTCTTCCACCACCTATCCCACCGGTTCGGCGGCGCCTGAAACAGCAGTCTGGATGCAGACTGCTGTTTCAGGTGCACCCAAAACAGCATTCTGCATCCAGACTGCGGTTTCCAGGACGGCTCTCAGACGGCGGCAGCGGCCGCGGTGCCGAAGCGAAGGCGGATGCCCTCGCCGCGCAGCTCGCGCCGAAACCACAGCAGCGACACCGCTGCAGCGACTGCTACCAGGCTGAACGACCCGGCAGTGGTGACCACGAGGAAGTTGCCGAGGGTGGCGCGAGCGAGCACCCACAGCGTCGCCGCACCGTTGGTCAGGAACACCAGCGCCCACAGCAGCGACACCCGCCGGAAGAACCGCTGCACCCGCAGGTTGCTGGTCAGCGCCACCGGGAAGGCGCAGAAGTCGTCGGCCAACCGGGCGATCAGCGGCCGACGCAGACCCAGAGTGGCCAGCAGCACGAAGGCGATCACGAAGTTCTGCAAGGTGGGCTGCAGGAAGTAGAGGAACACGCTGCCAGTGGCATACCCGATGGCGGTGCGGATCACGAGTAGCCCGGTGGTGAGCCACAGCACGGCAGGGATCGGGGAGCGGGTGAACAACCGGCACAGCAGCACGCCGAGCGCCCAGCTCAAGGCGGCGACCAGCCCGCCGGTCAGGTTGGTCAGGGTCAGCATCAGCCAGAACAAACCCAACGGGGCCAGCACGGTTTCGAACAGGTGCCGGGCCGCCTGCCGCAACCGAACCGATAGCTCGCCGAGATGGATGACCTGTGCTCGTGGATTCATCGCGGTGGAGGGTATCTGGCCGCTGAGCAGCGCGCGAATCCGGTACCGGATTCGGCGCCTTCGACCTGGTGGCGGGCGGCATACCACCGTCTGCTGATCGGCCGGAGCCGCCGCGGTGTGCATGAGATTGGATTCGGCCCAGCACCAGGGATAGTTACGTCGAGTCACCCGTCCGAGTGGCTCGACCAGGGCGGAGCCAGCCCTCGCGGCTGGCGAATCAACTGCGCCACATCGGGTTTTGCTGCAATCGCCTGGAGGTACCCCGACGGATACCGCGCGCACCCCGGCTGACCCACACCAGTGCACGCGCTGACCCGGAGGGTGGGTATGGCACAGCAGGACAACCGGCGGCGTAGGCGTACCCGGGAGGACTACGAACGGGGGCTGCCCGACTATCACGACCCGACGGCCGGATTCGGTGGCGCCGCCCCGACTTACAGTGCACTGACCCTGCGGGCCGTACTGGCCGGTTTCGGGCTGGTGGTCTGTACGGGTGGCGCGGTGTTGCTGATCATTGCGGGGTTGACGGCTGTGGGTGTGGCGCTGGCGGTGCTCGCCACAGTGGCGCTGGTAGACCTGGCCTGGGTGATCCATCGCAAACGCCGCGGCGAGCCCGGCTGAGCCGCTGCCTGGTCAATCCCTGGCCATATCATAGAAACGACTGTAGTGCAGCTGGTGGGCAACGGTGACAGTGGCGGTCGGCCCATTGCGATGCTTGGCCAGAATCAGATCCGCCTCACCGGCTCGCGGATCGTCGCGTTCCCACGCATCCGGACGATGAATCAGCATCACCATGTCCGCATCTTGTTCCAAGCTCCCCGACTCACGCAGATCCGCCAGCATCGGCTTTTTGTCGGTTCGCTGCTCTGGGCCTCGGTTGAGCTGGGAGATGGTGACCACCGGAACTTCGAGTTCCTTGGCCAGCAGCTTGAGATGGCGCGAGAACTCGCTGACTTCCTGCTGGCGCGACTCGACTTTTTTACCAGACGTCATCAGCTGCATGTAGTCCACGACGATGAGGCGCAGATCGTGCCGCTGCTTGAGCCGCCGCGCCTTGGCGCGGATCTCCATCATGGTCATGTTCGGCGAGTCGTCAATGAACAGCGGGGCATCACTGATCTCACCCATCCGCCGGGCCAACCGGGTCCAGTCGTCGTCGCTCATTCGGCCGGATCGCATATCGGCCAACCGGATCTTGGCCTCGGCCGACAGCAGCCGCATGACGATCTCGGTGCGGCTCATCTCCAACGAAAAGATCACGCTGGTCATGCGGTGCGTGACCGAGCAAGAACGAGCAAGATCCAATCCCAGGGTCGACTTGCCGATACCGGGCCGAGCCGCGATGATCACCATCTGGCCCGGGTGCAACCCGTTGGTCACCGCGTCGAGGTCGGTGAAACCCGTCGGGACGCCGGCGGATGCCCCACCTCGGGACGCGATCGCGTCGATCTCGTCCATGGTGGGCTGGAGCAGCTCCTCCAGCGCGACGTAATCCTCGCTCATCCGCCGTTCGGTGACCTCGTAGACGGCGGCCTGCGCGCGGTCCACCACCTCGTCCACGTCAGCGCCGTCGGCCCCGTGGTAGCCCAGCTGAACGATCCGGGTACCGGCTTCCACCAGGCGCCGCAGCAACGCCTTGCCCGCGACGATCTCGGCGTAGTAGCCGGCGTTGGCCGCGGTCGGCACGGTGGAGATCAGGGTGTGCAGGTACGGCGCCCCGCCGACACGCAGCAGCTCGCCGCGGCGTTCCAGCTCGGCGGAGACGGTGACCGGGTCAGCCGGCTCACCGCGCCCGTACAGATCGAGAATGCAGTCGAACACGGCCTGATGTGCGGGCCGGTAGAAGTCTTGAGTCCGCATCACCTCGACGACGTTGGCGATGGCGTCCTTGGACAGCAGCATCCCGCCGAGTACGGATTGCTCAGCCGTGATGTCCTGCGGTGGCTGCCGATCGAAGGCCTGCCCACCTGCCTGTTCGCCACGGTCGAACCGGACACCACGGTCGTCAACCAGCGCCACCCCTGGGTCCCTCCCCTTCCCCCATACGCCCGGCACTCATCGAACGTTTGTTCTACCAGGCGACACCGACAGGCTTGGGCGAACAGGCCCCGAACCTGTCCCACCTGACGCGTCGGGCGAGGCTACGGGCGGCTTGCGACGTCGAGCAAGGCTGATCAAACGTCGCCTGGGGACAGCCTGGGGACGCCCTCCGGACGGCGTGCCGTACTTACCGATGCACGGCGTACCTGATTGGGGACAACCTGGGGAGCCCGGTCCCAGATCGTTCCATTTCAGCTGGTCAATGCGGGTGGCATAGCTGTGGACAGAAGTTGTTTCGCGCCGTTACGGCGTGTCCTGACCGAGACCTGCCGTCCCGCGTGTCGGCGAACCGCAACGGACAGGAAGATCCACTCGCCGAAGGCAGGTAGTCGGTTACGCGTGACGTGGGTCGATGACCGGCAGAAGCTAGCGGGCAGCAGCTGCCGAATCCAGCCCTCTCAAGCGGCGTCACTCGCCCGGACCCGAGGAGATCATGATGAAAACAACCACCCTCGGTGGGCACGCTGTGGTGCTCGGCGCCAGCATGGCGGGCTTGCTGACCCCCGCGACGTCGAGCGAGACGACCTGCCGCTCGACGTCGCTCATCGCAGGGGAGCACCGCAGGGCCTGCACCCTGCATGGCCTGCAGCCCCGTGGCCAGCGACTGCTTGACGAGCTGTTCCCTGGCTTCACCGAACAGGCGGTGCACGCCGGCGCCGAGAGGACAGACGTTCTCGGTGGTCTCCAATGGCAGCTGTCGGGTCAGCGACTGCGAGCGGCGCCGGGTCAGCGGGGTGCGAGTCGCGCACCGCGACAGCGGCAGCGCGGAGCACACGGTGGCCGCCGACCTGGTCGTCGACGCCACCGGCCGGGGCTCACGCACCCGGGCACGGCTACGCCAGCCGCTGTTACCGATTGACGGCCCAGCCGGCGGTATCCGACTGCCGGCTCAGCCGGCGGTGGTGACCTCAAAGGGGACGGTGACCGTAACTTCCGGGTGGAGCCGGACGGTGACCTGGTAGGTGCCGGTCGACTTGACATGGCCACCGAGGTCGACGGCCCGCTTGTCCAGCAGGGGACCACCCGCGGAGCGGACCGCATCCACCACGTCAGCCGCGGTGACCGAGCCGAACAACTTGCCACCGGACCTGGCAGCCTTCGCGGTCACCGATACGGTGCCAAGCCTCGACAGCGAGCCGGCGATCTCCCGAGCGTGATCGAGATCCCGGACCCGCCGAGCCTGCTGGGCCCGACGGATGGTGGCCACTTGCTTCTCCGCGCCCTTGGTAGCCACGATGGCCAACCGCCGGGGCAACAGATAGTTGCGGGCGTAGCCGTCCTTGACCTGCACCAGATCGCCGGGCCCGCCGAGCTGGGGGACGTCAGCCGTGAGAATGATCTTCACGTGGATCGTCTCCTCGCGATCAGCGTGCGGTCGAGGTATAAGGCAGCAGCGCGACTTCGCGGGCGTTCTTCACCGCGATCGCGACGTCTCGCTGATGCTGGCTGCAGTTACCGGTGACCCGGCGAGCCCGGATCTTGCCGCGGTCGGAGATGTACTTGCGCAGCAGTCCGGTGTCCTTGTAGTCGATGAGTGAACCCTTGTCCTTGCAGAAGACGCAAATCTTCTTCTTCGGCTTGCGTACTGGTGGCTTAGGCATAAGTGCGCTGCTCCTGGATGGCTACGAGGTGATCTACGACAAGGCTGGCGATGAAGGCGTGACGTTTAAAACGGTGGCTCGTCGTCGTAACCACCGGCGCCGTTCCCGGATCCGGCCGGCGCAGCGGCCTGAGGTGCCGAACTCCACGGGTCATCGGTACTCCCGCCGGAGGAGCCATAGCCGCCGCCACCGGATGCGCTGTTCTGCCGGGTAGCCCGGTTGACCTTGGCGGTGGCATAGCGCAATGAAGGACCGACCTCGTCGACCTCCATCTCCATCACGGTGCGCTTCTCACCTTCGCGGGTCTCGAACGAGCGCTGACGCAACCGTCCGCTGACGATCACTCGCATACCCCGGGTGAGCGACTCAGCGGTGTTCTCCGCCGCTTGCCGCCAGATGTTGCATCGCAAGAACAGCGCCTCGCCGTCCTTCCACTCGCCGCTTTGGCGATCGAAAGTGCGCGGCGTGGAGGCCACCGTGAAATTGGCCACCGCTGCGCCGGAGGGGGTGAACCGCAGTTCCGGGTCAGCGGTCAGGTTTCCGATCACCGTGATAACGGTTTCGCCTGCCACGTCAGCCCTTCCTCGTGTCCCGCCGCAACACCTTGGTGCGCAGCACCGACTCGCTGAGCGAGAGTTGCCGGTCGAGCTCGGCTATCGCGGCGGGTGTGCAGGACATGTCGAGCACCGCGTAGATGCCCTCGGTGTGCTTGTTGATCTCGTAGGACAGCCGTCGCTTGCCCCAGACGTCAACCTTGTCGATCCTGCCGCCCTGCGTCTTCACCACGCTGAGGAACTGGTCCAGCGACGGCGCCACAGTGCGCTCATCGAGTTGCGGATCGAGGATGACCATCATCTCGTAGTGACGCATGAAAAACACTGACCTCCTGTGGACTCATTCGGCCACGGACCGTCCGTGGCAGGAGGAGCCGGCGAGCCGGCAATCCAACCATCACCACGCAACCGATAGCGGCGCAGCGACGGCCAGCAGGATAGCAACAGACCGCCCCGCGAAGACAATCGCGGGGCGGTCTGGCGAAAATCAGCCTCTGAGCGAAGTACTCAAGGCTTCTAGCGCCGGCTGAGAACCCAGCTACGCAGCAGGGCCGCGGTCACGCTGGCCAGCATCAGTACTGCTACCAGGATTGGCAGGGCAATCCGTTCCACCCCGGTTGCAGGCAACGCAGACGCCCGGCCAGCGGCCGCGACGTCGTTGGCTGCGGCGCTCTGCTTGCCCAGACCCGAATCGCCGTTACTCACCGACGGAGTACCGAACAGGTCTGCGGTCAACATCCCGGCCGACAGCTTCCCGATTCCTCCAGCGCTCGGACGGCCGATCGTCAGCAGTTCGGCGTAGTTGAAGTGCGGCAGCCCGCTGTTGAAGGTGCCGAGCATGAACGGGAAGGAACTCGGCATCGTCGGACCGAAGAACGGCCCGGTGGCCGGTGAGGTCAGTGCAGGAGGCGCAGGCGCCGCTCCCGGCGCTGGCTGCGCCCCGGGTTGTGACTGCGCGCCTGGCACCGGAGCAGCCGGCACCGGCGAGGCCGGCTGACCCAACACGGGTACCTGGCTGAGCGCGCCCTGAAGCGGCGCCACAGCGGGTGCAATAATCTTGTCGACCGGGCTGGCGGCCGGCAGCAACGGTTCCGCGGTGAGCTTGCACACCGGGGCCATCGGTCCCATCATCTTGCGCAATGCCGGGGTGGCGTCGTAGGTGCGAGAACCGTTTGCGGGCACCTCACCGACGTCGATAACCGAGAGATCGGCAACCCGGACACCCACCCGCTGTCCAGGATCGCCACGTACTGTGTCCCCGCAACCGCCCACCAGCATCGGGGTGGGAGCTGACGCGAGAACAAGTGGGGGGGTGGAAACGGTGGAGGGTGCAGCGAGGGCGGACAAGCCGCCTCCGAATGCGCTAGCAGCGCACAGTAATGTTGCAGCCCCGGCAACCGTGGTCACCCTCGCCCGTGTCCCCATAGGTGCCTCCGTGTCGCTCTGTGCCTGGTTGTGTCTTTAGAGTAACGACGATAGAGCCTCTCTGTGACGATAACCAGCACTTTCAGCAGATCGTGGTTACGCTGTGCACTCACTGTGTACAGTGCGGGCACGCCGATCGGCCTGAAGCGACCCCTCTAGGCTACTAATATGCGAATCGGTGCCCACGTCAGCGACTACGATCCGGTGATCGCGGCTACGCAGCGCAACGCTGCGGCAGTGCAGTTTTTCCTCTCGGATCCGCAGAATTGGCGTGCTCCGCAGCCCCATCCGCAAGCGGCACAACTGCTCGAAGCCGATCTGTCGGTCTATGTTCACTCACCGTATGTGCTCAATGTGGCGTCGTTGAACAACCGCATCCGCATTCCATCCCGCAAGCTCGTCACCCAGCACGCAGCCGCCGCCGCTGCGGTCGGTGCACAGGGTTTGGTGGTACACGGCGGCCATCTGGCCAAGGGTGAGGATCCTGCGCAGGGTGTCGAGAATTGGCGCAAGATGTTCGACCGGCAAGCCGATGAGGGCGGTTTCGCCACCCGGATCCTGGTGGAGAACACCGCAGGCGGCGACAACGCGATGGCGCGGCGGTTCGATTCGCTGGCCCGGTTGTGGGACGCGATCGGTGACTACGATGTCGGCTTTTGCCTGGACACCTGCCACGCATTCGCCGCCGGAGAAAATCTGGTCGATGCCGTCGATCGGGTCATGGCCATCACGGGCCGGATCGACCTGGTGCACTGCAACAACTCGCGCGATGAGTTCGGTTCGGCACGAGACCGCCACGCGCCGTTGCGAGCGGGCACCATCGAGCCCGACCAGCTGGTGGCAGTCTGCGCAGCCGCCAACGCTCCCGTCATCCTCGAAACCGATCCCAGCACCCAAGCCGACGACATCGCCTGGCTGCGAGCCCAGCTCAGCTAGCCCTACTCCGACATGGAGACATATCGGGGTCAGCGGACCCAGTTTGACCCCGATATGTCTCCATGTCGGGGTAGGACGGGGGGTGGGGTGCGTAGGGCGGGCGGTAGATGTCGCGGAGGATGAGGGCGACGAGCAGCAATACTGCGGTATCACGGATCAGGACGGCGCCGAGAAAGGGCTCGATGGATAGCCCCTTGTGCGCGGGGCCGAGGTAGTAGGCCATTCGCGGAGCCCACAGCAGCGCATCGACAGTCATCCAGGCCAGCACCGGTTTCCACCGCGGGATGGCCAGCGCCGCCAGCGGCACCAGCCACAACGAATATTGCGGGCTCCATACCTTGTTGACCAGCAGGAACGCGGCCACCACCAGAAAGCACAGCGCAGCCGGCCGAGGAGGGCGCGGCGCTGTGAGGGCCACCCAGCTGATCGCCGCGCAGGCCACCACGAACAGGGTTGCGCTGACCAGGTTCAAGGTGCGCACCTCGGCGAACCCTGGCCAGCCGGTGAAGACCGACAACGCGGTGTACAGCGTGTCCGGGTCGGCGCCACGGCGGCTGTTGAGGCGGAAGAACTCGGCCCACCCGGCCGGAAACAGCAGCGCGATCGGCAGGTTGACCACCGTCCAGGACACTGCTGCCGCAGCGACCGCGGTCAACCCGGCCCGTAGCCGCCCGGCCCGCAGGCTCACCAGCACGATCGGCAGCAGCAGTAACGCCGGGTAGAACTTGGTGGCGGCGCCCAATCCGAGCAGCACGCCGGCGAGCACCGGACGTCGCCGTGCCCACGCCAGCAATCCGGTGGTGGCCAGCGCGGTGGCCAGCGCATCGAAGTTGGTGAAGGCGTGTACGACGACCAACGGCGATAACGCAGCCAGCGCGGCGTCCCACGGTCGTCGCGGGGACAACCGCACCAGCGCCCACACCGTCACCAACCACGCGACAGTCAAGCCCAGCGCGCTGATGTTGAAATACACGATGGCCGGGGCCGAGGTGGGCAGCCAGCCGCTACCGGCCAGAACCACCCAGCTCTGCCCGAGCTTGGCGAATACCCACTGGTACATACCGGTGAGTACCGGGTACTCCATGTACCGCCGCTGCTCGCCGGGTTCGCCCCGATGCTCGACCCATGAGGTGGCGTAGGGAAAGCCGCCCAGCCCGGAACGGTTCAGCCGTTCTGCGGTGTAGAGCGGGATGGTGTCCGAGTAGCACATCGCCTTGTACTGGCGTCCGTCGCGCCAGTCCACCTGGAGGACACCCCCGCTGTCGCGGTAGATCTGTGCGCAGGGCGCTTTGGCCAGCCAGCCCAACGCCAAGGTGATCGTGGCGAACAGCAGCACCACCCGCAGTGGGGTCCAGAACCAGTGCCGGCCGATGACCGCGTGGCGACCCAGCGGACCACCGACGATCCTGCTGGCCCGAGCCGCCACCGGGTCAGTCCAGCTGGGCACCACCCGCTGCTGTGCCGTCGGCAGCTCCCGACATGGAGACATGTCGGGGTAAAAGCGGCCCGAGATACCCCGATATGTCTCCATGTCGGGGTCGGCGGGGGATCCGATGGGGGTTAGGGAGCGAGGGTCGAGGGAGACGCCGGCCGGGCCGGCGGTGCCCTCCTGCGTGCTCGCCCGAACAGTCACGGCGATGAGACTGCGAACGGGTGCTCAGAAGTGCCGCGGACGGCCCGGCGGTCCATCGTCTCGTGCCCCGTTGTCCTGATCAGCGGCCGTATTGTCCTGGTCGGCCGCCGGATTGTCATCGCCGGTTGTCGGGCCATCGCAGAACGGGAAACAGTTGCGTTGCGGCTTGGTCGTCCTGGTCGGCTTCTCCGTGGTCGTGGTCGGAGCCGGGGTGAGGCCCTCGTCGTTCGGCTCCGGGGTGGCAGTCGGCGTGACCTCGCGTGGCTGCTTGACCCGCGTCGGCGCCGGCGCCTCGACAGGGGGCGGCGCCGGGCCGATCAGCGTGAACGGCGGGAAGGTTTCCAGCGGAGTGTTCATCAAGTAGGAATTCATGAACCGCTGCCAGATCAGTCCCGGCACGCCCCGGCCGAAGATGTCAGCGCCGTTGGCGGTCTTGATCGCCGTGTTGGCCGGGTCACCGACCCAGACCGCGGTGGAGATCGACGGGGTGTAGCCGACGGTCCAGGCAGCGGAGTTGTCGGCGCTGTCGCCACGCTGCTGGGTGCCGGTCTTGGCGGCCACCTGCCGGCCACCGGCCAACGGGATCTGCGAGCTGCGCGCGACGTCGGTCAGCGTGGCAGTCACGTTGCGTGCCAGCTGGCTGTTGCGATCGGTGTCGACCTGGTCGAGGGCCTGCTGCGGCTTGTCGACGTGCTGGAATTCCACGGTGCCCCGGGAGTTGTTGTACTGGCGGACGAAGAACGGCTCATGCCGCATTCCGTCAGCGGCGAAGGTCGCGTAGGCGCTGGCCATGTCGATCGTGTGCACGGGGTACTGGCCGAGAGTGATGCCCAGTCCCGGCGCTGCACTGTCCGGCTCGGACATGGAGCGCTTGCCGTTGATCTGCTCCGGGATTCCCGCCTGGATCGCGGCATCCCGGACCGCTTGCGGTCCGACGTCCTGGGCCAGCCGTACGAAGGCGGTGTTGACCGACTTGGTCATCGCGTCGTGCAGGGTCAGCTGGGGATAGTTCTTGCTCTCCGAGTTCGCGTACGAACGACCGTCGATGATCAGTGGAGATTCGCCGTCGTACTTCGAGTTCATGCCGATGTCGCGCTCCAGGGCGGCCAGCATGGTGAACGGTTTGAACGCCGAGCCGGGGTTCCATGCCGGACCGCCGGCCAGATCGAAGCCGTTGCCCTGCGATCCGCCGTAGTAGGCGATCACCGCTCCACTGCGGGGATCAATCGCTACCAGCGACGAGTGCAGGTTCGCCGGCTGGCCGCGCAGCTCGGTCTGGACCGCATCGCGGGCCAGTTGCTGGGCTCGGGGGTCGATGGTGGTAATGATCTTGCCACCGTTGACGGCGAGCTGGGCCCGGCTGATGCCCTGCTTTTCCAGCTCGTCCATCACCCGGTCGATGATGTGTGCACGATCGTCGGTCGGTTCGCCTGCGGCCTGGGTCGGGGGAACCGTCTGCGGGTACAGCCCGACGCTGCGATCCGCCGGGGACAGCCACCCCTGCGACACCATGCCGTCGAGCACGAAATTCCACCGGGTCTGTGCCTGCGCCAGGTTCTTGGCCGGATCCAGGCGGGAGGGGGACCGGATCGCGGCGGCCAGTACCGCCGCCTCGGCGACGGTGAGGTTCTGCACGTCTTTGCGGAAGTAGGCCTGGCTGGCGGCCTCGATGCCGTAGGCACCGCGACCGAAGTAGATCGTGTTGAGGTAGTCCTCCAGGATCCGGTCCTTGGATTCCTGTTTGGTGATCTTGGCTGCGACGATCACCTCGCGGAACTTGCGGAAGATGCTGTACTCGTCGTGCCCGGTGGCCACCTTGATGTACTGCTGGGTGATCGTGGAGCCACCCCCACTGCCCCCGTTGAGCTGCCGCCAGGTGGCCCGGGCGATGCCGGTGATATCGAACCCCGGGTTGGACCGGAAGCTGCGGTCCTCCGCAGCCAGTACGGCGTTCTGCACGCGCATGGGCACCTGCGACAGGCTCACCGGAACCCGGTTGCCGTCCTCCGGGACATAGCGGCCGATCTCGGTGGTCCCGTCGCCGGCCATGATCGTGGTGACCTGCTTGCGCTCGGCCGCCAGCGCCGTCGGCGAGGGCACGGACAGGAACAGCCAACCGGCGAAGAACGCCAGCACCGGCAGCAGAATGCACACCAGCAGACCACCCAAAGCGATCTTGGCCGCGCGGCCCCAGCATGGCGGCCACCCCGAGCCGCTGCCGCCGGAGCCTTTCGAGCCGGCAGACCAGCCGTCGTATCCCGGGCCGTGCCATTTCGGCCCCATCGGCGGCGTCGGGTGAGTGAGCAGCTCGGGCTCCCCGTCAAGGGACATGAGCGGCCCACCCGCAGCAGACGTCCGGTCCTCGGGTGATCGAGCCTGGCCGAAACGCTCGGGCGGCCAGTCCTGCGGCGGAGCCCACGGCTGTGCCGCCCGCTGAGCCGGGCCGCGCCTGCCGTCGTGTCGCTCGTCGCTCACGGGTTGTCCTCCAAGACCGGTACTCGGCTCGCGAGGGTTTTGTGCAGGGGCACGCTAGCCAGGGCGCAACTCAAGGCTGGCGGCGGGTTACTCCGCGCCGCTACCCGCCACAGTCTTGCGGCGGGATCGCCTACTGCCCACACCGCTGGTACCCAGGACATACGACTGCACGAGATGGTTCCAACTACACGTCCGGCACACCTCGACGACGAACACGCTGAACTCCTCGTACAGCGTCGCCATCCGGTTCAGCTCGTCGGCGCTGCGGGCCGATCCAGCCGCGTGCTTGAGCTCGCCGCCGTACACCCACGACACCAGCGTCAGGGGCTCCTTGCGGCACAGCGGACAGGTGACGGAGCTGACCTCGCCGTGGAACTTCGCCGCTCGCAGCAAGTACGGGGTCGCGTCGCAGACCTCCGCGAAGCCGATCCGGCCGGCGTAGACCTCGGCGAGCAGCGCACGGCGCTGCAACGCGTAGTCCACGACCTGTCGTTGGGTCCGCATGCTCCACAGCCTACGCACCCGGCGGGTGATCATCGCTCGGGCGTTCGGGCGGTACCGCAGCTGATCATCTGCTTGATGATGTATCGCCGCGATATAATGCAGCTATACATCGTCGTCAGCGGGCCATCGGCCTTCTGGAGGTGCCGCGTGCTGGAGCTAGCGGTGCTCGGGGTGCTCCATGACGCCCCGATGCACGGCTACGAGCTGCGCAAACGCCTCACCGGGCTGCTCGGGACGTTCCGCGCCTGCTCGTTCGGGTCGCTGTATCCCACGCTACGCCGGTTGCAGCGCGAGGGCTTTATCAGCGAGGACGCTGCGGACGCCGCACCCGGACCGGAGCTACCCGCCGGCCGGGGCGCGGGCTGGTCGTACCGCGGCCGGCGGGTGTACCGGCTCACCGCCGACGGCAAGGAACGTTTCGCCACCCTGCTGGCCGACGCCGGCCCGCAAACATGGGAGGACTCCGGGTTCGGGGTTCACCTGGCCTTCTTCTCCCGGACCCCCGCCGAGGTGCGGATGCGCATTCTGGAGGGCCGGCGGCGCCGAGTCGAGGAACGTCGCGAGGGCTTGCGCGCCGCGCTGGCGCGCACCGGGGACCAGATCGACCGATACACCCTCGAGCTTCACCGGATGGGTCTGGAGACCAGCGAGCGTGAGGTGCGCTGGCTCAATGAACTGATCGCCCACGAGCAGGCGAACCCAGCACCGTCACATGACGAAACTGAAAGGGCGGACCATGACTGAAGGCCGCGACGCCGGTTCCTCGATCCGGGTCGCCATTGTGGGCGTCGGCAACTGCGCTGCCTCCCTGGTACAGGGCGTGCAGTACTACCGCGATGCCGACCCGGCAATCCGAGTGCCCGGTCTGATGCACGTGCGCTTCGGCACTTACCACGTCGGTGACCTGCAGTTCGTCGCCGCGTTCGACGTCGACGCCAAGAAAGTCGGGCGCGACCTGTCCGAGGCCATCGTGGCCAGTGCGAACAACACCATCTCCATCTGCGACGTGCCGCCGCTGGGCGTCACGGTGGCGCGCGGGCACACCATGGACGGGTTGGGCGAGTACTACCGGGACATCATCACCGAGTCCGACGAGCCGCCGGTGGACGTCGTGGAGGTGCTGCGCGAGTCCGGGGCCGATGTGCTGGTGTCCTACCTGCCGGTGGGCTCGGAGCAGGCGGACCGGTTCTACGCGCAGTGCGCGCTGGACGCCGGCGTGGCGTTCGTCAACGCGCTTCCGGTGTTCATCGCGTCGGATCCGGTGTGGGCGGACAAGTTCACCGCGGCCGGGGTGCCGATCATCGGTGATGACATCAAGTCACAGGTCGGAGCGACGATCACGCACCGGGTGCTGGCCAAGCTGTTCGAGGACCGCGGGGTTGAGCTGGTGCGGACCTACCAGCTCAACTTCGGCGGCAACATGGATTTCATGAACATGCTCGAGCGCAAGCGGCTGGAGTCGAAGAAGATCTCCAAGACCCAGTCGGTGACCTCGCAGGTGCCGCACGAGATGGAGAAGGCGGCGGTGCACATCGGGCCCTCGGACCATGTGCCGTGGCTGGACGACCGCAAGTGGGCCTACGTGCGGCTGGAGGGCCGGGCGTTCGGTGACGTGCCGCTGAACATGGAGTACAAGCTGGAGGTGTGGGATTCGCCGAACTCCGCCGGTGTGATCATCGATGCGATCCGGGCAGCGAAGATCGCGGCGGATCGGGGTATCGGCGGGCCGATCATCTCGGCGTCGTCGTACTTCATGAAGTCACCGCCCGAGCAGTGCTCCGACTCCGACGCGTATACGGCCGTCGAAGCCTTCATCCGCGGCGACCTGGACCGCTAACCCCGGCGTGTCGTGCTCTCGTGCCCGGTGTGTCGTCTCCTCATGCTCAGGTGATCACTTCCCATGTTGCCCTATTCCGCTGAACTCGCCGGGCGGATCGACGAACACGTGATCGGCAGCGAGCTGCTGCGGGACAACTTCCTGGACGATCCCGCGCGCCGCCCGTTGTGGGTCTATGTCCCGCCCGGTTACGACAGCTCCAAACAGCGCTACCCGAGCGTGTACGTACTCCAGGGCTATACCGGGCAGCTGGCGATGTGGGGCAACCGCACTGCGTACCGGCAGACCTTTCCCGAGGCTGCTGACGCGGTGTTCGCCGCTGGCGATGTGCCGCCGGCAGTGGTGGTGTTCGTCGACGCCTGGACCGCATACGGCGGCAGCCAGTTCGTCGACTCCCCGGGCACCGGGCGTTACCACAGCTACCTGTGCGAGGAAGTCGTGCCGTTCATCGACGCGCGGTACCGGACGCTGGCTGATCGGGCGCACCGGGCGATCACCGGCAAGTCTTCCGGCGGGTTCGGCGCCATGATCACCCCGATGTTGCGCCCGGACCTGTTCGGCGCTTTCGCCAGTCACGCCGGCGACGCGCTCTACGAGCTGTGCTATCTGCCGGAGTTCGGCAAGTCAGTGCGCCACCTACGCGACTACCACGGTGACATTCACGCTTGGTGGGCCGATTTCCAGTCCCGGACCGCGTTCACCAAGCCGGCCGATGAGCATCTGCTGATGATGCTGGGCATCTCTGCCTGTTTCTCGGCGCGGGAGGACGGCACGCCGGAGCTGCCATTCGACCCGTGCACCGGGGTGATCCGCCCGTCGGTGTGGCAGCGTTGGCTGGACTGGGACCCGGTGCGGATGGCGCCGCGGTACGCCGACGCGCTGCGCTCGCTGCGCGCGGTGTGGCTGGACGCCGGCACCCGGGACGAGTGGTTTCTGGACCTCGGCGCGAAGGCCTTCCACGAGGCGCTGCTCGCCGCCGGCGTGCCCGAGCAGCGGGTCCACTTCGAGCTGTTCGACGCCGGCCATGGCCGGATCGACTACCGCTACCCCCTCGCCCTGGCCTGGCTCTGCCACCGCATCACCGGACCACCCGCCTGAGCCCCTCCACTGCCCCACTGCCCCACTGCGCCCCACATGGAGACATATCGGGATGTCAGGGGCCTCTACGACCCCGATATGTCTCCATGTCGGGCACGGCCAAGAGTGCGTTGCTTCATGAACACGACGATGGTGCGCAGTTAAAGTGGTATCCACAGGGTGCTGATACTGGTAATAGGAGTACTACTGTGGCGGTGAACCCTCGCGAGTTGGGCGATTTGCTGCGCTCCCGACGCGAGCGGCTGCAGCCGGCCGACGTGGGCCTGCCACCGGGTAGCCGGCGCCGTACCCGAGGGCTGCGCCGCGAAGAGGTGGCCGCCCTGGCTTCGATCTCGCCTACCTACTACACGTTCCTGGAACAGGGCCGCGAGCTGCGTCCCTCTCGGCAGGTACTCGATTCGTTGGCCGCGGCACTGCGCCTGGACGCCGCCGAGCGCGCCCACCTGCACCAGCTGGCGCACGACGCCCCGCCGCCGGCGCCACCCACCGTCGAGACGCTGGCGGCTGGCCTGGCCGAGCTGGTGACCAGGCTCGATCCGTGCCCCACGTACGTGACTGGCCGCCGATGGGACGTGCTGGCCGCCAATCGGGCAGCTCGGGTGCTCTGGACAGACTGGGCGGCATTGCCCCCGGCGGAGCGGAATATGGTGTGGTGGACTTTCGCCCACCCGGCAGCGCGGTCGGTCCTGGTCAACTGGGAGCATGAGGCGTCGATGCTGCTAGCGCGGTTGCGTTCCGCGGCGGCCCAGCATCCGGACGACCCCGGTTTCGGTGAGCTGATCGAGCGGTTGCACGCCGCCAGCTCGGCGGTGCGCGCCTGGTGGCCGCACCACCAGGTGGCCCCGCTCGGGTCCGGCCTCAAGCGGCTGCGTCACCCCCAACTCGGCGAGGTGACCATGCGCCACGTCGTGCTGACCGCCGCTGACGACCCCGACCAGAAGCTGGTCACCTTCACCGCCGACTACGCCGACCTCTCCCGCATCCGCACGTTGGTGCGGTCATCCGGGATGTCCGCGAACGCGTTGCTCGCGCGTTGAGCCGCCAACGGACAACGTGGGCAACCAGCTCAGCGCTAGCCGGCTGGGCGAGCATGTGCGCCCGCCATGCGGGCCGTGGCGTGGGTCAGCACGCGCGTCTACCCGCCGGTCTTGTCGACGAGTCTCCAGTGGGCCGGCTACGGCGAGTGGCATTGCCGAAATCCTGCGACATACGGGGCACCGGGGCACGACACATGGGGCACCAGAGCGCGACACGCCCGGGTGGGGGTGGGGGTGGCGTCAGATGACGAGGTTGACCAGGCGGCCGGGGACCACGATGACCTTGCGGGGCTCCTGCTCGTCGATCAACGTGGCGATGCGGGCTTGCGCCAGCGCCGCGGCGCGCACCTGATCCGGACTCGCCGAGGTGGGTACCACCACCCGGGAGCGAACCTTGCCGTTGATCTGGATCGGGTACTCGAGGGTGTCCTCGACGAGGTAACGCTGCTGCGCTTGGGGCATCGGCCCGTGTGCGAGCGACTGATCGTGGCCGAGACGCGACCACAGCTCCTCGGCGATGTGCGGGGCCACCGGCGCCAGCAGCAGCACCAGCGGCTCGGCCACCGCCCGCGGGGTTCCCGGGCTAGCGCCGTACGCCTTGGTGAGGTGATTGTTCAGCTCGATGAGCTTGGCGATCGCGGTGTTGAGCCGCAGCGCCGCATAGTCCTGGCGCACCCCGTCGATCGCCCGGTGCAGCGCTCGCAGGGTGTCCAGATCGGGCGCCACATCCGGGTCCAGTTCAGTGTCCACCACCCGCAGCTCGCCGGTGTGCTCGTCGACCAGGTTGCGCCACAGTCGCTGCAGGAAGCGGTACGCGCCGACGACGTCCTTGGTGGCCCACGGACGGGAGACGTCCAGCGGACCCATCGACATCTCGTACACCCGCAGCGTGTCCGCGCCGTACGTGTCGCTCATCTCGTCGGGGGACACGGAGTTGCGCAGGCTCTTGCCCATCTTCCCGTACTCGCGGCGGACCTGCTGGCCGCGCCAGGTGTAGTGACCGTCGGGTTCCTCGACGACCTCGTCGGCGGGGACGTAGACGCCCCGGGCGTCGGTGTAGGCAAAGGCCTGGATGTAGCCCTGGTTGTACAGCCGCCGGTAGGGCTCCTCGGAGGACACATGGCCCAGGTCGTAGAGCACCTTGTGCCAGAACCGGGAGTACAGCAGGTGCAGCACCGCGTGCTCCACGCCGCCGACGTACAGGTCCAGGCCGCCCGGGTCGTTGCGGCCGTGCAGCGCCGGGCGCGGGCCCATCCAGTACCGCTCGTTGACCGGGTCGCAGATGACTTCGGAGTTGTGCGGGTCGATGTAGCGCAGCTGGTACCAGCACGATCCCGCCCATTGCGGCATCACGTTGGTGTCCCGGCGGTAGGTCTTCAGACCGTCGCCCAGGTCCAGCTGGACCTCAACCCAGTCGGTGGCCTTGGCCAGCGGTGGGGAGGGCTCGGAGTCGGCGTCATCGGGGTCGAAGGTGGTCGGCGAATAGTCGGCCACGTCCGGTAGCTCGACGGGCAGCATCGATTCGGGCAGCGGGTGCGGCCGGCCCTCGTCGTCATAGACGATCGGGAACGGTTCGCCCCAGTAGCGCTGCCGGGCGAACAGCCAGTCGCGCAGCTTGTACTGCACGGTGCCCTCGCCGGCGCCGTTGGCCTCCAGCCAGTCGGTGATCGCCTTCTTGGCTTCCTCGACGCCCAGCCCGTCCAGGCTGAGTCCGTTCTGTTGGGCAGAGTTGATCGCTGGGCCCTCGCCGGGGTAGGCCTGCCCGTCGAAGCCCTCCGGTGGGGCCACGGTACGTACGATCGGTAGCCCGAAGGCCTCCGCGAAGTCCCAGTCGCGCTGGTCCTGACCGGGCACCGCCATGATCGCGCCGGTGCCGTAGCCCATCAGCACGTAGTCGGCGATGAAAATGGGGATCAGCCGGCCGGTGGCCGGATTGGTGGCGCAGGTACCAGTGAAGACGCCGGTCTTGTCCCGGGTCTCCTGGCGTTCGAGCTCGGACCGCTGCGCGGCGGCGCGGCGGTACCGCGCGATCGCGTCGGCCGGGGTGGCGGCACCACCGGTCCAGCGGCTGTCGGTCTCCGGCGGCCACTGCGTCGCCGTGATCTCGGTGACCAGCGGGTGCTCGGGCGCCAGCACCAGATAGGTCGCCCCGAACACGGTATCCGGGCGGGTGGTGAACACCTCGACGTTGGCGGGTCTCCAAGTAGCACCAACCCGGGGGTTGGTGCTACTTGGAGAGCCCCCTACTGGGAACCGGATCCGGGCGCCGGAGGAGCGGCCGATCCAGTTGCGCTGCATGGTCTTGATCTTCTCCGGCCAATCCAGCCGGTCCAGGTCGTCCAGCAGCCGGTCGGCGTAGGCGGTGATGCGCATCATCCATTGCCGCAGGTTGCGCCGGAACACCGGGAAGTTCCCACGATCACTGCGACCTTCGGCGGTGACCTCCTCGTTGGCCACCACCGTGCCCAGCCCCGGGCACCAGTTCACCGGCGCCTCGGACAGGTACACCAGCCGCTGCGAATCGATGGCCTTGCGCTGCTCGTCGGAGGTCAGCTCAGCCCAGTGCCGGCCATCCGGGGTGGGCCGGATGCCTTGGGCATACTCGGCCTCCAGCTCCGCGATCGGCCGGGCCCGGTGTGCTGCCGTGTCGTACCACGCGTGGTAGATCTGCAGGAAGATCCACTGCGTCCAGCGGTAGTACTCGACGTCGGTGGTGGCGATCCGGCGACGCTCGTCATGACCCAGACCCAGCCGGCGGATCTGCGCCAGGTAGCGGCCGATGTTCGCCGCGGTGGTGGTGCGCGGGTGAGTCCCGGTCCGGGCCGCGTACAGCTCGGCCGGCAACCCGAAGGCGTCGAAACCCATGGTGTGCAGCACGTTGCGCCCGGTCATCCGCTGGTAGCGGGCGAACACGTCGGTACCGATGTAACCCAGCGGGTGCCCGACGTGCAGGCCATTGCCGGACGGGTAGGGGAACATGTCCTGCACAAACAGTTTGTCTTCGGGCACAACACCGTCGGCGGGCGCCAGCGGCCCGACCGGGTTGGGCGCGTAGAAGGTGCCGCGTTCGGTCCACTGGCGCTGCCACCGGCGCTCGATCTCACCCGCCAGCGCCGCGGTGTAGCGGTGCGCCGGGACTTCGGCAGAGACATCGCCCTCTTCGGTGCTGCTCATGTCGTCCTTCCAGGCCCGGCCGTAATCAGGGGACAGTCCCCCAGGAACTCCCCAGGAACAACGAAGCCCCCCAAGGCCGTCTTGGAGGCCATGAGGGGTCGCCGCGCTGACGTCGTCGCCGGTCAGCGCGGCCTGGGAAGGAGCAGGCGGGCCGTGCTCACGGCATCCACCATAGCGGGTCGACCGATCGAGTTTTCAGCACCGCTATCCTGGCCTGCGTGCGGGCGTCCATGCTGCTCGGGGTGGTCCTGGTGATCGCTGGCGTCGCGTTGCTCACTGTCGGACTGCTCGGCTGGTGGCAGCGGTTGCCGCGCAACCGCTTCGCCGGCATCCGCACCCCCGCGACGCTGCGCTCGGACGCCGCTTTCATCGCGGCAAATCGGGTGGCTGCCCCCCCGGTACTCGCGGCAGGCGCGGTCTGCGCTGTTGGTGGCGGGCTGGCCCTCGGGTCGGCCGGCTCGGCGCTCACGGTGATCGTTGCGGTGACCGGCGCAGGCACGTTAGGACTGCTGCTGGCCGGAGGATTGCTGGGCCACCGAGTTGCGGTCGCCACCATCCCACCGCCGCCGGGTGGTTGCGCGGGATGCACCTGCCGCGGCGGAGGCTGCGGGATCTGACTTAGCCAGTCAACAGGGCGCGCACCGTGTCGATGGTGTCCGCCTCGGCGGGAGTCTTGTCCGGCCGGTAGCGCTGCACCCGGGCGAAACGCAGCGCAACCCCGCCGGGGTAGCGGACGCTGGCCTGCACTCCATCCAGCTCGATCTCCACCACGAACTCCGGCGGTAGGTGCACCACGTGCCCGTCGCGCCGTAGCGCCCGGGCCGAGAACTGCTCGGTCTGCCAGGCGAGCAGCGCGTCGGTCATGCCCTTGAACGTCTTGCCCACCATCACCGGCGGCCCGCCGTCCGGGTCCCGCGCCCCGAGGTGGATGTTCGACAGCAGTCCAGTGCGCCGACCGTATCCCCACTCGGCGGCCAGCACCACCAGGTCCAGGGTGTGTGCGAGCTTGACCTTCTGCCAGGCCCGGCCCCGGCGGCCGGCGGCGTATGGCGCGTCCAGCGACTTGACCATCACGCCCTCATGCCCGGCAGCCAGCGCCTCGTCCAGCAGCGCGGCGGCCTGCTGACCGTCGGGCGCGACCACGCCGGGCATCCGGTATGGGGCTGCGACCCGCGCGAGCGCGTCGAGCCGCTCGGCCAACGGTGCGTCGAGCAGGTCGAACCCGTCCAGATGCAGGCAGTCGAAGAACCGCGGCACCAGCACGCCGGCGCTGGTGTTGCTCATGGTCTCCTGGAACGGGCGGGGCCGGCCCTCATCGGTCAGCGCCAGCGACTCGCCGTCCAGCACGGTGGAGCGGCAGGGCAATGCGCAGCCCAGCTCGACCAGCTCGGGCACCGCGGCGGTGATGTCGCGCAAGCTGCGAGTGAACACCCGAACGTGGTCGCCGTCGCGGTGCAGTTGGATGCGCGCGCCGTCGAGCTTGTACTCGACGGTAACGCCGCGGCCGCCGCTTCCCAGCTCGGCGAGCGCGTCGTCCAGGCTGGTGGCCGGTGACGCCAGCATCGGGCGCACACCCCTGCCGACCTCAAGCCGAAACGCCGCCAGCGCCTCGGCGCCGCCGGCGAGTGCCGCCCGAGCCGTCACCGGGAGCCGGCCGGAGAGCATCAGCGCCCGACGGACCTGCTCGGCGGGCACCGCCGCGGCGACCGCCACCGCTTCGGTGAGTACCCCTTCCAGGGCACCCTGGCGCAGCTCGCCGATGAGCAACCGTCGCAGGAACTGCTGTTCGTCGGTGGTCGCCGCACCGAACAGCTCGGCCAGCAGGATCGCGCGGCGGCCTGCCGAACCGGTGCCGGCGCAACCGGCCAGCGCGTCGAGGGCGGCGTCCACCCGTTCGACGGTGAGCACCCCCTCCGGCGCTGCCTGGCATGCCGGGGACCCGACCGCGGCAAGAGTGCGCCACCCGATACCCATCCGGCCCTGGCGCGGCTCACCGGCCAGCCACGCCACCGCCGGCTCGACCTCCGCCAGCGCCAGCGCGCGCAGCGCCGCGGCCAGAATCTCGACCTTCGTCCGCCGCGATCGGGTGCCGCCCACGGCGGCCGAGGCGGCCACGATCTCAGCGAACAGCACGTCGCCGATTCAACCAGCCGGCAGCGACTCGCCCCGGTGAGGACAAAGGGCTCACCAGCCCCAGCTGCCGGGGTCGCCTTTGAACGGGCCGACGACGTCGGCGGTGATCCAGCCGCCGTAGAACTCACCCGGTTGCGGGGTCACCGGCTCGCCGTCCAGGGTCACCTCGTCGAACGGGGTGGCGTAGACGGCGACCCGATCGGTCAATTGTGGGTAGCGCAGATCGGGCTGCGGGTACCACCATCCGACCTCGCGCAGCGGCGCGACGCCGGGCACTTCGACATCGACGTAGCAGGCCTCGCCCTTCCACTCGCACATGGTCAGTTGCGGCGACGGCATCAGCGGAACCCGGAACTCCGAGCGCGGCAGGTAGTACGTCGGCGGGTGCGAGGTCTCCAGCACCCGCACCACGTCATCGGTGTCGAGCACCAGGATGCCGCCGTGCACGATCCGCACCCGGCGCGACACCCGCTCAGCCCGAGGGGGCCGTGGGTAGTCCCACACCGACTCCTGACCTGGGCCGACCGGGTGCACGTCAACCGGTCGAGACGGGGGCTGACCTGCGAGTTTCCATCTCATCGTTTGTCGACCTTTCCCACCCTTTGGGAGCGTCCTGTGCCCCAAGTGTGCCCCAAGCGAGATCATTTACCTCGCGCTCCACCACATGCCCGGGCACCGACGATGCCGCCAAATAGGCGGCCGCGAACCCGCGATCTCAGCGCGGGCCGGGGCCTTTGATCGGAACGGAGCTCCGACCCATGACCATCATTCATCACCCCTGGCGCGATACCGACGCTTGCTACATCGGCCCGGACGGCGCGACGGTGCACGTCGGGCACGCCACCGCGCTCGACGCCTGGCCGGTGTTGGTCGGCGTGGCGCTGGGCGACTCCGACGACGGCCTCGAGGTAAGGCTGTCGATCGACTGGGGCATCACGATCAAGACAGCGCGGCTGTGCCCGGAGGATGCGGTCACCCTGGCCGCGGTGCTCACCCGGCACACCGACGCCGCAGAATGCTGCTGCGCGGCCGCTGTGTGACCGTTTTGCCGTTGGGGGCCGCGTAGCCTGGGTGGCGTACCTCCCTCGCTGGTACACGCGCCCCCGGGTAGCTCCCGGGGGCATCAGCGGGGGACCGGCGAGGGATTGGTGCTGAGGATGGATGCTGGGCAACCGCGGACCATCGGCCAGCGGCTACGCGAGATCCGACACTGGCGCGGCAAGTCGCTTCGAGTGGTCGCCGAGCTGGCCGGGATCTCCGAGTCCTACCTGTCCCGCTTGGAGCGAGGCGACCGCCAAGTGGACAGCAGGTCGCTGCTCGAAGCGCTCGCCGGGGCGCTCGAGGTCTCACCCGGGGAACTGGCCGGCGCTCACGAGCTGACCTCGGCCCAGGGGATGGGCGAGGCGCACGCCGCGGTGGTGGCGCTGAGAGTCGCGCTGGCCGACAATGTGCTCGACGATCCGGCCGACGACGCTGGACGCCCGTGGCCCGACCTGGCTGCGACGTTGCATCACGTGAACGCCGACCTGCGCCCGGTGGCCGATTATGCCGGGATGGGTTTTGTGCTGCCGGGTCTGATCACGGACCTCCACGCGGTCGCCGCAAGTGATCGGGTCTATCGCCGTGACGCGCTTCTCGGGCTGCTCGACGTCTACACCGCGGCGACCTTCACAGCCAAGCACCTCGGCGAGCCGGATCTCGCGGCCGTCGCCGCGATGCACGCCCGCGCGGTAGCCGCCGAGCTCGACTCGCCGGCGCATACCGCACTGGCCGAGCTGCTGCGAGCGCAGGCCGTCTCAAGCCCGGCGCGAGCACGCAGCATGGCTCTCGCGGCCAGGGCGGCCGACCGGGTGGCGCCGTGCGTCGGCGCAGATCCGGGCGCCGCCGAGATGTACGGGATGCTGCACCTGACGTGCGCGCTCAACGCTGCGGCACTGCGCCGCCCAGACGAGTCAGCCGAGCACCAGGCCGAAGCCGCCGACGTGGCCGCCCGGGTCGGCGACGGAACCAACTTCGGTCACCAGTCCTTCGGTGTTCCCAACGTCGGGTTCTGGCGGGTCACTCTCGCCGTGGAGCGCGGCGAAGGTGCGAAGGTGCGCGAGTTGGCCCGCGATATCGATCCGACCGCCGTGCGCTCGGCGACGCGACGCGCCGGCTTCTACTCCGACCTCGGCCGGGGACTGGCCACTGAGCGGGCGCACCGGCAAGACGCCGTTGCCGCGCTGCGCACCGCGGAGCGGCTCGCGCCGCAACGGGTCCGCACTAATCCGTTCGTCCGGGAGATCGTCACCGACCTGATGCGCCGAGCGCGCCGGGACGCGATAGGCCGCGAGCTGCGCGGCATGGCCTACAGGATGGGTCTGGCCGCCAGTTGACCGGGTGATCTTGACTGCCAGTCAAGGTCACGGCAGTGATCGCGTTCACCGTCGTGAATCGTGACCCTCGACACCACTGACGCACCACCAGCACCATCCGTCGCCGAACGCAAGCGAAGAGTCATCCACGGCACCTGTACTGAGCACCCCGGCGCCCGCGGGTTCGCGAACCTGCTGATGACGAAGCGAGACGGCGTGATCGTGCTTGACCCGCACGCGGTCGGGTGCCGGATCGAGCTGGACGAGGCCGAGGCGGCCGCGCTGCGCGACCAACTCACCGAGTGGTTGAGGTGAGCGCACCGCCGCGCCCGGCGTGGTTCGTCCGCTCCATGGCCGACGCCGACACCCACCGTGGCACCTACTCGCCGGCCACCCGATCCGTGCATGCCGCGTGCGGCGCCGAGTTCCAGCCGCTGCCGATCGGCCTGCGCGGCGAGCGGCTGGCCCTGCCGGGGTTCCCGCCCGACCTGGGTCAGGTCTGCCCGGACTGCCGCGCCAGGGTGACTCGGTGAGCCTGACATCGGTAGCCAGATCGATCTGTTGCTGCTGCAGCGCGCGAAAGATGGAGATGGCCAACTCGGAGGACAGGATGCGCCGGGCCGTGGACGACGCCTATGGCAAGAATGCTGATTCTTGTGCCCCCTGTGTGCCCCTAGAGTCTGAGGCGACATCGTGACCAGGACAAACGATGCGCTGGCGGTAGTCCCACACCGACTCCTGACCCGGGCCGACCGGCTCGCGCCGACCGCCGAAACTGGCCGGGCCGGCGGCCCCCTTCTTCCTCATTGGTTACCAACCTAGTCTGCGCGGACCGGGCGGCCGAGAAAGGCGACGAGCCGGTCGATGGCGGGGGCGTCGTCGGCGACGGGCTGGGCGGGGCCGAACCGTCCGGTGCGGGACACGGTGGCCATCTGTGCCCGAGAGAAGACCAGTGCCTGCTCGGCCAAGTCCTCGGGCAACTCCGCGGGTTGGCCGGTGGCTCGGGCGAGATCCCAGCCGTGAGCGAGCAGGTCAGTGATGCGCACGTGCAGCCACGCGGCGCCAGAGATAGTCCCAAGCGGGCCGTGGTATGCCCGCTCCACGGCGCCGGGCTGGTCGAAGCCGGCCTGCACCGCGGCGCTGGTGGCGCGATACGCGGCGGCGGGGTTGTCGCCGAGGTGATCGGCGCCGAGCTCGGGCGGCACCTGATCACGCAGTCGAGCGGCGAAGGCCAGGTTGACACCGACCAGATGGTTGACCAGGTCGTGCACGGTCCAGTCGGTGCACGGGGTGGGCGCCGACCACTGGTCCTCTCGGATCCCGGCGATCAGATCACCGACGGCGCTCAGCGCTCGGGTGAGCTGCTCGACAGACGGTGGCGGCGGGGTCGGATGTGTCATCTCAGTGCCCATCAGCTCAGTGCTCGTCAAGGCCGGCGCACGGCCAGCAACCTCGTCACGGTGGCCCAGTTAGGCATCGTCGCTGAGCCCCCGGGGGCGAGTGGGCCGCCGGTCCGGGCCAGTTGGGCAGCCAGCTCGCTACGTCCGACGCCGTCCGGGGTATGCAGGAACACTGTGCGGCCGACGATTGTCGCCTCGTCGCGGCTGCCCTCATCCGGATAGGGATTATCGGCGCCCACCTGCGACAGCTCCTGCCGGGACAGCACGCGTTCGAGGGCAGCGGCGATCGTGGCGGTATCGGTCTCGACGCTGCTGAACACCACGTTGCCGCTTTGGATGTAGGTCGCCACATCGGTGTGTGCCAGCGACGTGACGACCGCGCGCAGGTCGGCCATCGCAACCGAGCATCCGTGGCGTGGCTGCGAGGGCGGTGATCTCGCCGCGAAAACCGAGGATGTGGCGCGCGTAGTCGACGAGAAACGCCCCGCCGGCAGCTCACCGGCACCGATTAGTTCAATACTGGATCGGCGGGGTAGGTGGCCAGCAGCGCTAAGGGCAGGCCCTGGCGGCGCAGGATCCGGCTCCACAGGTCGGTGCCGGTCGGTGCCAGCACGTCCTCGGGCAACGCCGGGACCACCACCCAGTCCCCACGGTTGACCTCAGCGGCCAGCTGGCCTGGGGACCAGCCCGCGTATCCGGCGAACACCCGCAGTCCACGCAGTCGCGGTGCCAGCAGATCCGGATCGGCATCCAGGTCGACCAGGGCCAGCGAGCCGCGGACCTTGATCATGCCTTCGGTGCGGTCGGCGTCTACCCCAGCGGGCAATGCGGCCACGCATAGCGCGGCGCGTTGCTGCATCGGCCCCCCGACGTACAGCGCGCGCGGCACCGTGGCCAGCGGGCTCCACAACGGCAACACGTCGCGCACCGCCACGTCGCTGGGCCGGTTGAGCACCACACCGAGCGTACCCGCGGGCTGGTGCTCGATGATCAGTACTACGGTGCGGTGAAAGTTGGGATCCCGCAGCCCGGGGGCGGCGACCAGTGCCGAACCCGATTCCACTACGTCCACTGCGTTCACCTCACCCGTTCGCTCGTCTGTTCATGGTCTCGCATGTCACATGGGTCACACCAGAGCGAACGAGACCGTTAGCCTGCATCCTCGTGACCCCGCCGCACATCGAGTCGCGAATCGAAGTTCCCGCCAGGGCTGCCGACCGGCTCGGTTTCCGGCGACTCATGGGCAATCCCGGATTCGGGCGCTTGCTGACCTCCCGGTTCGCCGCGCAGTGGGGCGACGGCGCCTTCCAGGCCGGTCTGGGCGGGGCCGTGCTGTTCAATCCGGAACGGGCGGCCACCCCGATGGCGATCGCGGCCGGACTTGCCGTGTTACTGCTGCCGTACTCGCTGGTGGGTCCGTTCACCGGGGCGCTGCTGGACCGCTGGGACCGGCGCCGGATCCTGGTCGTGGCAAACCTGCTGCGTGGTGTGCCGATCGTGCTGGTGGCGCTCGCGGTCGGAGTGGGGATGGCCGGCCCGGCGCTATACCTGGGAGCGCTGGTGGTAACCGGGCTGAGCCGGTTCGTGCTGGCCGGGCTGTCCGCGGCGCTGCCGCACGTCGCGGCCCCGCAGCAGCTGGTGCATGCCAACGCGCTGGCCGCCACCGTCGGCTCGGCGGTCACCGTGGCGGGCGGGGTCAGCGCCATCGGCCTGCGCGCGCTGATCGGTTCTGGCAACACCGGGTCAGCCTGGGTGACGGCCAGCGCCGTGCTGGGCTCGGTGGTCGCAGCGGTAGCCGCAACCGGCTTTCGTCGCGGCCAGCTGGGTCCTGATCACACCAACGTGCCTGTCCCGGCCGTGGTGTCCCACGGGTTGCGCGACGGTGTGGCCGCGGCGGCTCGGGTACCCACTGTCGCCGCCGGCCTGACAGCGTTGCTCGCACACCGGCTGTCGTTCGGCGTGGCGAGCCTGGTGGCGTTGCTGCTCTATCGCAACTCCTTCGCCTCTCATGGGCTACTGCGCGCCGGGCTGTCCGGAGTTTGCGAACTGCTCATCGCCGGGGCGGCCGGATTGCTGCTGGCGGCGGTGCTCACCCCCCCGCTGGTGGCCCGCTTCGGCCGGCAACACACCGTGCGGGGAGCGTTGGTGGTGGCCGGAATAGCGGTCCTGGTACTCGGCCTACCAATGATCATGTCGACGATCCTGGCGGCGGCGTTCGTGCTGTCGACTGCCGGCCAGGTGGTGAAATTGAGCCTGGACGCCACCGTGCAGGCCGATGTCTCAGACAACGCGCGGGGCCGGGTCTTCGCGCTCTATGACACCGTGTTCAACGTCGGCTACGTGCTGGCCGTTGCCGTGGCCGCCACGGTGGTACCCGCCGATGGCCGCGACGGCGACCTACTGCTGTTCCCCGCCGCCATCTACTTCGTCGCCGCGCTCCTGCACGCCCTCATCGCGGCCCCACCCCGACATGTCTCCATATCGGGGTAAAACCGGCCCTTCTGACCCCGATATGTCTCCATGTCGGGGTGGGTGGGCGGCGGCGAGGAGTGGGATTTGCAGAGCGGACCAGGGGCTGAGGGTCCACGGGGCGGTGTCGGCGACAGCGACGACAGCCGGCCAGGACGCCCAGTGGTATTCGAGTACTTCGGTGGGATCGGGGTCCGGTTCACCGTCGGCACTGCCTACCAGGACGGGGCAGAACTCGTTTTCGACCACCCCGTCCGGCGCCACCACCCGGTAACGGAATTCGGGCAGGACCACCTCCGCGCGGGTCAGCCGCAGCCCCAGCTCATCGGCCAGCCGCCGGGCCGCCGCGTCGGTGACGTGTTCATCAGGTAGCGGATGCCCGCAGCAGGTATTGGTCCACACCCCGGGCCAGGTCCGCTTGCTGATGGCGCGGCGGGTCATCAATACCCGGCCGGAGCTGTCGAAGATGTAGCAGGAGAAACCCCGGTGCAGCGGCGTCTGCGCGTGGTGGACCTGCGACTTCGGCAGTTGCCCGATCGGGCGGTGACTCTCGTCGAGCAGGACGACCAGCGCCTCGTCGGCAGGCACGACGGCGCGAGTCATCGAACCGTCAGATCGCGGAGTAGCACCATCCTGATGGCTCATGGAGACGGTGTCCTTCCGGTACCGGCCAGCGCTGAGCACTGGTGCTTTCCGAACCAGTGTGGCAGGCAGCCTTGCACGCGCTGCAACAACTGAGCTGATCACCGAGATCGATCACGGGCATTCCCGCTGCATCCCGGCTAGACAGGTCTGGCCGTACGAGCAGGGCGACCCTGCCACCGTTACCCGGGGAGGTTGTCCCGAGCCCAGCGGCGCAGCTCGGCCTCAGCGTCCTCGCGGGACAGCGGGCCGCGGTCCAAGCGCAGCTCCTTGAGATGCCGCCAGGCGCGGCCGACGTCCGGACCGGGCTTCAGTCCGAGCAGCTGCATGATCTCGTTACCGTCGAGGTCCGGCCGCACCGCGGCCAGGTCCTCCTCGGCGCGGATTCGGTCGATGCGCCGTTCCAGCTCGTCGTAGGCGCGCTGTAAGGCCAGCGCCTTGCGACGGTTGCGGGTGGTGCAGTCGGCGCGGACCAGCTTGTGCAGGCGCGGCAGTAACGCGCCTGCGTCAGTGACATAGCGACGCACCGCCGAGTCGGTCCACTCACCGCCGCCGTAGCCGTGGAACCGCAGGTGCAGAAAGACCAGCTGGGCGACGTCCTCGATGACGTGGGTGGGGTAGCGCAGCGCGCGCAGCCGCTTGCGGACCATCTTGGCGCCCACCACCTCGTGATGGTGAAAGCTCACCCCACCGCCGGCCTCGTGGCGGCGGGTAGCCGGCTTACCGATGTCGTGCAGCAGCGCGGCCAGCCGTAGCACCAGATCGGGCTCGCCGCCCTCCAGCGCGATCGCCTGGTCGAGCACCGTCAACGAGTGCGTGTAGACGTCCTTGTGCTGGTGGTGTTCGTCGATCTCCAGGCGCATCGCGGGGACCTCGGGCAGCACGTAGGCGGCCAGCCCGGTGTCCACCATCAGCTCGACCCCGGACCGCGGGTCGGCCCCCAGCATGAGCTTGGACAACTCCGCAGCGACTCGTTCAGCGGTGATCCGGCTGATCTCGCCCGCCATCGCAGCCAGCGCCGCCCGGACCCGGGGCGCGAGGGTAAAGCCGAGCTGGGAGACGAACCGGGCCGCACGCAGCATCCGCAGCGGGTCGTCGGCGAAGGATTCGGCCGGGGTAGCAGGGGTATCCAGCTCACGACGAGCCAGCGCGGCCATCCCGCCGTGCGGGTCGACGAACCGGCCGTGGTCTTTCAACGGTAGCTGGACGGCCATCGCGTTGACCGTGAAATCCCGCCGGGCCAGGTCGTCCTCCACGGTGTCACCGAAGACGACCTCCGGGTTGCGGGATACCCGGTCGTAGCGGTCGGCCCGGTAGGTGGTGATCTCGCACTGGATGCCGTCCTTCGACGCGCCGACGGTGCCGAAGGCGATGCCGGTATCCCACACCGCGTCCGCCCAGCCACGTAGGATCGCCGCGATCGCGTCCGGCCGCGCGTCGGTGGTGAAGTCCAGGTCACGGCCGCCGGCAATCAGACCGCCGGCGGAGCCGGCAATCAGACGGCTGCCCAGCCGGCCGAGCAGGGCGTCCCGCACGCTGCCCCCCACCAGATACAGCGAGTGACCAGCGGCACTGAACCGGGCGGCCAGCTCATCAGCCACCGGCGCGATCCGCACCAGCTCCACAACAGCATTCTGCTGCGCCCGACCCACCCCAACCGACACGAGGAGCGAGCCTAACGGGTAGCACCGCAGGCGGACGACCCCGCTGAGACGGTAGCCAGGCGGCGGCGCCTATACCATCAGGCCATGCCCTCGTCCTCCAACAAGTCCGGTCGCGGCAAGGGCACCCATAAGCCAACTAGTCAGGGCAACGGGAAACGCCGGGCGCCGCGGATGCGGACCGTGGCCGAAACGTCGGCGGGTGGGCTGGTAGTGGATACCGCAACCGGGCACGCGGCGGTGATCGGTCGGCTGGACCGTCGCGGTAGGTTGCTGTGGTCACTACCGAAGGGTCACGTCGAGCAGGGCGAGACAGTGGAGCAGGCTGCGGTGCGTGAGGTCGCCGAGGAGACCGGGATCGACAGCGCCGTGGTGGCCGCCCTGGGCAGCATTGACTACTGGTTCGTCGCTGAAGACCGCCGCATTCACAAGACGGTGCACCATTTCCTGCTGCGCGCGGTCGGCGGCAAGCTGTCCGATGCCGATTACGAGGTTGCGGAGGTGGCCTGGGTGCCGCTGGCTGACCTGCCGGCACGGTTGGCCTACGCCGATGAGCGCCGCCTCGTGCAGCGCGCCACCACGATGCTCGCGGACTCAGCTTGATCACCTCGGGCTTGATCACCTCGGGCGTGAGGCCCCGCGGGTGACACCCCGGCTGTCCCGCGGCGCCGCAGCCATCCTGGTGGCGGTCCTGGGATTGCTGATCGCCGGTGTCCTTCCCGGCGTCGCGGTGGGGCAGACCCTGCAACCACCACCGCGCCCGAACACGCTGGCCCGGCTGGAGCTGTCCGATCTGTCACCCCGGGTGGTGACCGTCACCAGCGCGCCGGTGCTGCGGGTGATCGGCCGGGTGGTCAACGTCGGTGACCACCCGATCAGCCAGCTGCAGATCCGGTTGCAGCGCGACGAGGCCGTGAACTCCGACGAGGCGGTCACCCGGGCCATCCAAGGCGACGCGGAGGCGCCGCACGTCACCCGATTCCAACCGGTAGCTGGTGATCTCGCCCCCGGGCGCAGCAGCCCGTTTCAGCTTGACGTGCCGCTGGTTGGCGGACCGGATCTGGATTCCTTGCAGATCACCAACCCGGGCGTGTATCCCCTGCTGATCAACCTCAACGGCAAGCCGGACGTCGGCGGGATGACGCGGCTGGCGTCGGTTCCGCTGCTGTTGCCCGTGCTCGGCATTCCCCCCGCCAACGCGGGGTCTGCGCCCGGCCCGGTGTGGCACCGGCCACCGCAGCCGGCCCCCCTGACCATCATGTGGCCATTGGCCGCGACGCCCGAGCGGTTACCGACCGGGCCCGGGGAACCGATCCTGCTCCGCAGTGACCGTGCCGGAACGGATCCATTGGCCGCTGAGATCGCTCCTGGTGGGCGGCTGGATGGCTTGCTCGGTGCCCTCGAACAAGCGGTGCCGCCGGGATCACCGCTGGCTGCGGCGGTGTGCGTCGCGGTGGACCCGCTACTGCTGGAGACCCTCGATGAGATGAGCCGGGGCTACCAGGTATCCGACCCCCGCGGAATCACCGAGGGCACCGGTGCGCGGGATGCCCGTAGCTGGCTCGATCGACTCCGCGCCGCGGTCCAGGGTCGCTGCGTGCTGCCGCTGCCCTACGCCGACACGGACCTGGTGGCCCTGTCCCGGGCCGGGCTCACCGACCTGGAGGCGCTGGCGACCAGTACCGGCGCGCGCCTGGTGGGCGATCTGCTCGGGGTGCAGCCGCTCACCGGCGTGGCCTGGCCGCTAGGGGAGATGCTCGACGAGCGCACGCTGGCCGACCTCACCACGCTCCAGACGCACGCCGTGCTGCTGGATCCGCGTACTCTCGCGCCGCAGCCACTGCCCCCGCGCGACGTCGTCGGCCTGGTAGGTGGCTCTTCAAGTACCGCCAACCCCGGCGCAGTGGTTCCCGGCAGCCGCGACAGCGCCGTGGGGCTGCTCGTCGATCCGCTGCTGACCAGCACGATGACCAGCACGACGACGTTCCCGGTGACGAACTCCCCGGCAATGAACTCGCTGTCGACTCAAGACGGGATCGGTGCACTGGTGTACCGGGCCGCCAGTGGCCGGGGAATCCTGCTGGTGCCCCCGCGCCGCTGGCAGGTCCGCGGGACCGACGCCACGGCTCTCGTGGCGACTGCAAGGCAGCTGCTTGACGCCGGCTTCGTCACGCCTCGCGAGCTGCCGGCGCTGGCCGCCACCCGGGCCGCCACCGGCTCCGCCGCCGCAGTCACCTACCCACCGCAAGCCATCGCCGAGGAGATCCCCTACCAGGTCACGTCGGAGATCCAGCGCGATCGAGATGTGCTGCGCGACCTCCAGGTGGCCACTGTCCTGGATCCGGCAGCGAACCTGCGGCCGGCCAGCCTGCTCGATCCGCTGCGCCTGGGGCTGCTGCGGGCGGTATCCACGGCGTGGCGCGACACGCCCACCCGCGCCGCCCAGCTGACCGCAGAACAGAGCAGCCAGCTGGATGAGTTGCGTCGATCGGTACGCATCGTCGAGCCACCCGGTCCGTACAGCCTGGCGGCGTCGGATTCCCCGCTGCTGATCACGGTGAGCAACGAACTGCCGGTCGGGGTGCAGGTGGCGCTGAACCTGTCGGAGACCGCCGGGTTGCGGGCCGGAGCCGTCGGGCTACAGCTGGTGCCGGCCCACAGCACCAGGCAGCTGGTCATTCCGGCCAAAGTCAGCCGAGCCGGCCAGTTCAGCATCGACGCCCGGCTGAGTACCGCAGGCGGCACGCCGCTCGGCGAACCGAGCACCCTCCAACTGCGCTCCACCGCATTCGGTCGGGTTACAGTCGCGCTCACTGCGGGCGCCGGAGCCTTGCTGGTGTTGCTGGTGGCCCGCCGAATCGTGCGCCGAATACGGCCCCTGGTACGTCCCCTAGGACGCCGCAGCGCACGCATGACACGGGAAGCCAGGTGACGTTTGGACACCGCGAACTGCACGCCACGGTCTGGCCGCCGGGCCGGTACCGAGCACAGGCCGCGGCCGCAGTACTCGCTGGCCGCAGCGACTCGCACGATGGCGGTGGCCACCCTGGTCAGCCGGATCACTGGATTCCTGCGCCAACTCGCGCTGGCCGCGGTGCTGGGGCTCGGGGTCGTCAACGACTCCTACACGGTGTCCAACACGCTGCCGGCGATGCTCTACGAGATCCTCCTCGGCGGGGTACTGACCAGCGTCATCGTGCCGTTGCTGGTGCGGGCTTCGAAGGAGGACCCGGACCACGGCGAGGCCTACGTGCAGCGGCTGGTCACCGTCGCCTTCGTGGCGCTGAGCGCCGCCAGCGTGCTCGCCGTCGTCGCGGCACCGTTTCTGGCCGTGCTGTTCCTGGGCACCGGCGAGGACGCCAACCCGCAGCTGGCCACGGTGTTCGGCTATCTGCTGTTACCGCTGATCTTGTTCTACGGCCTGTCCGGGCTGTTCGGGGCCATCCTCAACGCCCGTAGCGTGTTCGGCCCACCGGCCTGGGCACCGGTGCTCAACAACGTCATCGTGCTGATCTCGCTGGGCGTCTACGCCCTGGTTCCCGGCGAGATCAGCGTCAACCCAGCCCGGCTGAGCGACCCGAAGCTGCTGGTGCTGGGCTTGGGCACGACGGCTGGCATCGTCGCGCAGGCGCTGGTGCAGGTGCCCGGCCTGCGCCGGGCCGGTTTCCACTTCGGTTGGCGATGGGGGTGGGATTCCAGGCTGACCCAGGCCAGCGGGATGGCCGCCTGGTTTGTCGTCTATGTGCTGGTGGGTCAACTCGGCTTCCTGGTCACCACCCGCTCTGCGGCGCAGGGCGACCCCGGGGGGGTGGTGATCTACAGCCTGGTGTGGTTGCTGCTCCAACTTCCCTACGGCGTGCTCGGCTACTCACTGCTCACCGCGATCACGCCGCGAATGAGCGCGGCTGCGGCCGACGCCGACTGGCGCGGCGTGGTCCAACACCTGTCGGTGGGCAGCCGCTACCTCATCGTGGTGCTGGTACCGATCACCGTGGTGTTCACCCTGGCCGGGGAACCGATCGGGGTCGCGCTGTTCTCGCTGGGCAAGGCAGGCAGCAACGCCGAGCGGCTCGGCGCCGCGCTGGCGGTGTCCGCGTTCGGCCTGCTGCCCTATGCGGTGACGATGCTGCAGCTGCGGGTGTTCTACTCGATGGCCGACGCGCGCACCCCGACGATGATCAACGCGATCATGGTGGCGGTGAAGCTGCCCCTGCTACTGGCCTGCCCGGTCTTTCTCGACGACGCCGATGTCGTGCTCGGCCTCACCGCGGCCAACTCGCTGTCGCTCGTGGTGGGCGCGATGGTCGGGCAGACCTGGCTGCGCAGGCGGCTGGGCCGGGTGGAGACCAAGCGAAGCCTGATCACATTTCGTAATTGTGTGATCGGCGCCGTGCCCGCGGTGGGCGCGGTGCTGGCACTGCGTGCCGCGACCGATTGGGACGGGGTGAGCGGTGCCTGGCTGGACCTGGTGTCCACCACCATCATCGTCGGGGTGGTGATGGGGCTGGCCCTGCTGATCCTGCGCACGCCGGAGCTCACCGAAGCGCTCCGAACACCGCTCGTCGCGCGCCTGGTCCGGCACCGCTCGATTCGCCCGCGGGAGCCGTAGGCTTGACAATCGTCGGCCAGGAGCCTACAAAATCGGGACCCCAGAAATGGGCGCAGAGACGGTGACATCACGGTGAACGAGTCGGCAGGGACGGGGGCACATCGGTTCCCTGTCCCGGGGTTCACCCCTGGGTACATTCTGGGTGCGGGCCGGTACCGCCTGCTCGCTGAAGTCGCTCGCGACGACCGCTGCGCCGTGCGGCTGTGGCGGGGCCGGGATCTCATGCTGGACCGTGACATCGCCCTGACGTTGTTCACGGCCGCACCGACCGACCCAGCGGCGGTCGCCCGGGTCCGCTCCGCCGTTGCCCGCGCATTGCGCTCGGCTCGGGTGGAGACGGCAGGTGCGGCGCGGGTGCTCGATGTGCTGGAGCCCGAGCACATCGACGACCCGCACGGCACAAGCGGTACCGGCGGTAGCCACGCCGCCGTCGTCGCCGCCGTCGTCGCCGAGTGGACCCCTGGTGGGCCGCTGGCGGAGCTGCTGGATGGTGGGCCACTGCCACCGGGGGTGGCGGCTCGGATCCTGGTCCCGCTGGCTGGTGCCGTCGATACGGCACACAGCGCGGGTCTGGTCCTGGGCTGTGACCATCCGGGCCGGATCCGGGTGGCGCCCGACCGGCAGCTCCGATTGGCCTTCCCCGGACCGCCGCCCAGCACCGGTGCTCGAGACGACATCCGCGGCCTGGGCGCGATGCTGTACCTGCTGCTCACCGGGTGCTGGCCGTTACTCGACGGGCCACCGGGCCTGCCACCCGCCCCGCTCGGTCCGCAGGGCGGTCCGATCAGTCCGACCACACTGCGGCCCGTGGTACCGGTGGAGCTGTCCACGCTGGCGCTGCGCAGCATCGCCGGTCCGGGTACCGGCGGCGTGCACACCGGCGCTGCGGTGCGTCAGGTGCTCGAATTTCACGCCGCCAGCGCTGATGACCTGCGGTCCGGCGCCCAGCCGATCGACCCGCAACGGGCCCGGCGGCTGCGCCGGATCAAGTTCGGGGTGTCGATGACGGTGCTGGGGGCCGCCACCCTAATGATCATCGGTTACGCCGGGATGCAGGTCGTGTCGGTGTTCACCGACACCGGGGGAGCACCGTTGGTGGTCGCCGGCACCGCGCCCGCCCGGCCGGCGCCCGCGCCGCCGGCGTTGCTCGCCCCGGTTCGGGTCCGGTCGTTATCGGTGTATGACCCGTCCGGGTTGGGTTCCCCGGATCACCAGAAAGACGTCGCAAAGTTGGTGGACGGCAATCCGAGAACGGGCTGGTCCACCGACTCGTACTTCCAGCAGTTCCCCATCTACAAAAAGGGGCTCGGCGTGATGCTGAGCTTCGAAACGCCCGTCTCGGCCGCTTCGGTGACCGTGGTGTCACCCAGCGCGGGCACCATGCTGGAAATCCGCACCGCGATGTCTCCGAACGCACGGCTGGACCAGACCACTCTGGTCGGTACCGCCACGCTCAAATCGGGCAGCAACCAGATTCCGCTGCGCGCCGGTTCACCGGCTCGCTACCTGCTGGTGTGGATCACCGGACTCAGTGGCGGGGAAGGCCACCACCAGTCCCAGCTCAGCGACTTGCAGATTCAGCAGCGCGCCACCTGAGGTTGGGGGCTCTTCAAGGCCACCCAACCCGCCCTCTCGGCGTCTCAAACGGCTACCAACCCCGCCGCTGGATGCGTGGCTCATCCTGTCCACTCCTGTCCACGTACCGCGCAGCCCGCTAATGCGCTGAGCGCAGGACCGTCGACTCGAAACACGGTCCATTCATCCATCGGTACCGCGCCAAGACGGCGGTAGAAGCCGATAGCCGGTTCGTTCCAGTCGAGCACCGACCACTGCAACCGGGAATAGCCGCGGCGCAGGCACTCCGCCGCGAGCGCGGCGAGCAGTTGCCGGCCCAGCCCCACACCCCGGTGCTCGGCCCGCACGAACAGATCTTCCAGGTAGATCCCGTGCATCCCGTCCCAGGTGGAGAAGCTCAGCAACCACAGCGCCACCCCGGCAACCTCGCCGCCCACCTCGGCAACGTGTCCGAACAGCGCGGGGTGGGCGCCGAACAGTGCCGCGCGCAGCTGGGTAGCGGTCAACCGGCACTGCTCGCCGGCCCGTTCAAAGGCCGCGAGATCGTGCACCAGCGCGACCACCGCGTCAACGTCGCACTCCCGCACCCGCCGGACAGCCACACCCAGCAGGCTGCCACGACCGGCCACCGAGCCGGCGATCAGACCACCGTCTCCTCACCTGGCAAGACTCGAGGTTGGCCGCGGTTGACAGCACCCACAGTCCGGGTTGGCTGCTCTTGGAGAGCGCCACACTGCGGCGGGAACATCGATCCGTAGGATCGTGTTGTGGCCAACGTGAGTAAGCAGATCCGGGACGTCATCATCATCGGCTCGGGCCCGGCCGGGTACACGGCCGCGATCTACACCGCGCGTGCACAGCTGGAGCCGCTCGTCTTCGAGGGTAGCCAGTACGGCGGTGCCCTGATGACCACGACCGACGTGGAGAACTACCCCGGTTTCCGCGACGGCATCATGGGTCCGGACCTGATGGAGCAGTTCCGCGCGCAAGCCGAACGCTTCGGTGCGCAACTGCAATCCAAAGACGTGACGTCGGTCGAGCTGGTCGGTGACATCAAGCGGGTGATGGTCGATGACACGACCTACCTGGCCCGGTCGGTGATCCTCGCGATGGGCGCGCAGCCGCGCTACCTCAATGTGCCCGGCGAGCAGGAGTTGCTCGGCCGCGGCGTCAGCTCGTGCGCCACCTGCGACGGCTTCTTCTTCCGTGACCAGGACATCGCTGTCATCGGTGGCGGTGACTCGGCGATGGAAGAGGCCACCTTCCTGACCAAGTTCGCACGATCGGTGACCGTGGTGCATCGGCGCGACGAGTTCCGCGCCTCCAAGATCATGCTCGAGCGGGCCCGGAACAACGACAAGATCGACTGGCGCACCGGAGTGACGGTCAAAGAAGTGCTCGGTGACGGCGGCGTGAACGGCCTGGCGCTGTCCGACGGCTCAACCCTCGACGTCACCGGGATGTTCGTGGCGATCGGGCACGACCCGCGCAGTGACCTGGTCCGCGGGCAAGTCGATACCGACGCGGACGGTTATGTGCTGGTGAAAGCGCCGACCACGGAAACCACCGTGGACGGGGTGTTCGCCAGCGGCGACCTGGTCGACCGGACATACCGGCAGGCTGTCACCGCCGCCGGCACCGGTTGCTCGGCCGCGATCGACGCAGAGCGCTGGCTTGCCGAGCACGCCGTCGATGTGCGCGCACAAGTTGCCGCTGAGTTCGTCGGCGGCGGGTACGGCACCAAGTCTTGATATCCACTTAAGGATCCCGCACTCAGGAGATGACATGGCAGATAAGTCGACCGTGACCGTGACCGACGAGTCGTTCGCCGACGAGGTGCTCGGCAGCGACAAGCCGGTGCTGGTGGACTTCTGGGCATCCTGGTGCGGCCCGTGCAAGATGGTGGCACCGGTGCTCGAAGAGATCGCCTCGGAGCACGGTGAGATCATCGTCGCGAAGATGGACATCGACGCCAACCCGAGCACGCCCCGCAACTACCGGATCATGTCCATTCCCACCATGATCGTGTTCTCGGGGGGCAAGCCGGTCAAGCAGATCGTCGGCGCCAAGCCCAAGGCCGCCCTGCTGCAAGATCTGGCGGAGTACTTGGGCTGACCAGCAGCTCCCTCGCACGCTGCGGCCCGCTTCACGCGCTGCAGGCAACCGATTACCCTGAGGACGCGTCTTGCACGGCGGACGGGCCACACTCGATCGCTATCCTCTCCAGTCCCGGCGTCGATCAGTTGATCAGTCGATCAGAAGTGAGGGTGAATGCAGCTTCTGCGCCGCGGCGACACCGGACCGGCGGTGGCGCAGCTCAGGGCGATGCTGATTTCGGAGGGTTTGCTCCCGCCGCCATCGGATTCGGAGCGGGCTAGTGACGGATTCGATCTCGCCCTCGAACACGCGGTGCGGGCCTTCCAGCAGCGCCGCGGCCTGATCACCGATGGCATCGTGGGGTTGGCCACCCACCAGGCGCTGTGTGACGCACGCCTGGAACTCGGCTGCCGGACGCTCAGTTACGTACTGTTTTGCCCGATGCGTGGCGACGACGTGTGCACACTGCAGGAACGCCTGCTGGAGCTCGGCTACGACGCCTACCGCGCAGATGGCATCTTCGGCGTGCAGACCGAGATCGCGTTGCGTAGCTTCCAGCGCGACTACGGCCTGCGGGTGGACGGAATCTGCGGACCTGCCACCGTGCGCGCCCTGCGGCAGTTACAGCCCAAAGTTCGTGGTGGTCGGCCAGTCCTGCTCCGCGAGCAGGAACTGCTGCGCCGGGCAGGTCCGGCGCTGCGCGGCAAGCGGATCGTGATCGATCCCTGCCTCGGCGATACGAACCGCGGCATCGTGGTGGACGGCGCGACCGAGGCCGACCTGATGTGGGACCTGGCCCAGCGGCTGACGGGCCGAATGGGTGCCACCGGGATGGAAACCATGCTCTCCCGGCGTGTCGACGCCTGCCCCACCGAGGCCCAGCGCGCCGCCTTCGCCAACAACGCGGGCGCCGATCTGGTGCTGTCCCTGCACACCGACAGCCACCCCACCGCACTGGCCCACGGCGTGGCGACGTTCCATTTCGGCACTGGCAACGGCGTGACCTCCACCGTGGGGGAGGCGCTGGCCCAATTCCTGCAACGGGAACTGACCGCCCGCACCGGAATGCTCGACTGCCGCGCCCATCCCAAGACCTGGGAGCTGCTGCGGCTGACCCGAATGCCCGCGGTCCGCATCGAACTGGGTTACCTGACCAACCCCGAAGACCGTCGCAAACTACTGGACCCGGCGTGTCGCGACGTGATCGCCGAGGGAATCCTGGTCGCCGTCAAGCGCCTCTATCTCCTGGGCGAAAACGATCAGCCCACCGGTACCTTCACCTTCGCCGACCTCCTCCGTAGCGAGGTAGCCCAACCCGCCCTTTGACCGCAAACCCAGAATTTGGCTAGCGCAACTCGGTGTGGATCTGGTGCCAGACCAGGCAGGGAAAGCGACGGCGGCGCCTTCTCCAGCGACGGCAGGCGCGGCATCGACCCGCTGGGGTCGGCTGATGGTCCGCGAGAACTCGGCGCAGCGCGGCGATAGCACCCGGATGCTGACCGCATATTTCGAGCTCAGCAAGCGTGTCCCAGACCGATTGGACCATGTTTCGGGCCTGCGGTCGATCAGCTGGCAAGGACACCGGCAACCGCCGAGCCGGGTGCCGTTGCCTATCCAGCTGCCGATAACGGGCGGTGCCGGTGTCGGTCAACGTCGCCCGCTGCATGCCCCACACGTCCAGCTCGGCCAGCATCACCATCCTGCCGGCACACAACACCGTGAGCGCGTCGGCGACATAGCCGGGCACTCGACGTCCACCGTCGAACCAGTGATCACCCATCTTCGCCATGCCGCCACCACTGACGCGCCGTAGCGCGATAGCGACGATCCCGTCGCCGGCCAGCCGATCTGACCAGTCCGCTGGGGCTCTCTCGCTGGATTTCCCGGGGAAAGCGACGGCCCCCGGCCGGGTGCGGGGCGGAGCACAGCCGTCGGGACCGGGGTCATAGCGCGTGCCTGCGTCCCGATCTCGGTGGCGTGATCGAGGTGCCGGCTGCGGTGCACTCATCGCGGTGTCCTTGTCGCTCGCTAGGGAATGGCCGGACCGGCGACTCGGCGTCGGGGCATCGCCGGTCCAGCCATGACCCCTCGCGCGGTGGTGAATGCACGTTCAGGGCTGGGCGGAGTCAAGCACTGCGACACACCTGAATGCAAGCTTTCAAATGATTACTTCAATCCGACTACTCGATGTGGTTAACTCATTATGAAACGAGCCCGCGAATGCTTTCATTTCGGGTGTATGATCCCCCCACGGTGAGAGAGGTGGACGATGACCGAGGCCCTCACGACGACGGGCTCTACCGTGCCCCGCCGGCAACTCGGCCGGTATCTGCGCGACCTGCGCAACCAGTCGCGGCTCACCGTGCGCACGGCGGCAGCGCAGCTGGAGTGGTCCGAGGCCAAGATCTGGCGCATCGAGACCGGCCAGACCTCGCTGCGCAGCCTCGACGTGGAGGCGATGTGCAAGGTCTACGGCGCCCCGCAGGACATCACCGGGGCGCTGATGGGCCTGGCCAAGGAGACCAAGGCCCGCGGCTGGTGGCACTCCTGCGGCGACGCCCTCCCGGAGTACTTCGATGTCTACATCGGTCTGGAGGAGGCCGCGTCCCACTTCAGCTGGTACGAGTCCGAGTTGGTGCCCGGGCTGTTCCAGACCGAGGACTACGCCCGCGCGGTGATCAGGGCGGACAACCCGGGCGTGGACGACACCGAGATCGAGCGCCGGGTGCATGTCCGTCTCGCTCGCCAAGCCCTGCTGACCAGGGTGACGCATCCCCCGGCATTCGACGTGGTCCTCAACGAGGCCATCCTGCACCGCCCGGTGGGCGGCGAGCAGGCCGCGCGCGATCAGCTGAAGCGATTGAGCGAAGTGAGCGAGCTGCCTACCGTGTCGCTGCGGGTGGTGCCCTTCGGGGCCGGGCTGCATCACGGGATCATGTCCGGGACTTTCGAGCTGCTGCGGTTCCCGCTCAACGGCAACGGCCAGGACACCGAGCCGCCCACCGTCTACGTCGAAAGCTTCACCGGAGCGCTGTACTTGGACAAACCCCACGAAGTCGCCCGCTACCAGACCGCGTTCACCAACATCTGGGAGTCCTCTCTCGACGAGCGCGCCTCTCAGGAGCTGATCACCCAAGTGACAAGGGAGCTAGGAAAGTGAGCACAACTGACCTGTCCGGCGCCGCCTGGCGCAAGAGCACCCGCAGCAACGGCCAAGCGAGCTGCGTGGAGGTCGCCGATCTCGACAACGGCCACCGCGCCGTCCGGGACTCCAAGAATCCCACCGGCGCAGTACTGATCTTCACCGCGGCTGAGTGGACCGCCTTCACCGCAGACGTCCACGGCGGCAGGTTCGACTGATCAATCCGGGCGGTCACCCCCGGTAGCTCGTCGAGGCCACCGGGGTCGTCTTTCGCGCGGTGAGCGCCCGGAGAACACCGCCGCGCCCCGGGCACGCCGACGAGGCACCGGCTGACCGCATTCAGCGGTTCGGTAGCTCGTCAGGCGGGCCGCAGGATGGGTTCGGAGGTGTGGATGGTGACTGAGCCCAGCAGGCGTTCCAGCGCGGCTTCGACGTCTTCTTTCCAGGTCAGCGCGGTACGCAATTCCAGGCGCAGCCTGGGCCAGCGCGGATGCGCGTGCACCGTCTTGAACCCGACCTGCTGCAGGAACTCAGCGGGAACCACGCAAGTGGAGTCGTGAGTGGGCTTGGCGTCGCCGAAGGCCTCGATGGCCTTCACGCCGCGGCGGGTGAGATCCTTGGCGACCGATTGCACCAGCATCCGGCCCAGACCACCGCCGCTGAACTCCGGCAGCACCTTCAACGCGGTGAGCAGCACGGCATCGGCGCTGACCGGCGAGGTGGGAAACGCTGAAGCCCGCGGCACCGCTGCCGGGGGAGAGTAGAGCGCGTAACCGGCCGGGACATCCCCGGACATCACGATCCGCCCGCAGGAGCCCCATTCCAGCAGCACGCTGGACACCCACGATTCCTTTTCCAGTTCGGTCTGCCCGAACTCTTCGGCCTGCTCCCGGATATGCGGCGCGAGCTCCCAGAACACGCAACGCCGGCACTTCTTGGGCAGCAGATCGAGGTTGTCCAGGGTGACGCCGACCACTCGACGTGACAAAGGGCCTCCCTGACAAGGGGCGCTGACAATCTCCGGGCGCGAGAAACGCCTGGCGCAGCATATGCCGATGACCATCGATCAGTGAAGTCATCAGGGCGTTCTCAGCCGCGGCTCTACACTGCCAGGGGACCGTCACCGCACCGAAGGCGCCGGATGAACACTGAAGGTCACGACAACCTGCCGAGCCACCGACCACCGACCCAGCGCGATCTCGACCCACATCTGCGCCGTTACGCGCAGCGCACCGCGGCGATGACCGCATCCGAGATCCGCGCGCTGTTCGCCGTCGCCAGCCGCCCTGAGGTGGTCTCACTGGCCGGCGGCATGCCCTACCTGCCCGCATTGCCGCTGGACTCGCTAGCCGACGAGCTCGCCCAGATGATCACCGCTGACGGGATGGTGGCGCTGCAGTACGGCTCGGCGCAGGGCACCGCGGAGCTTCGCGGGCAGATCTGCGAGGTCATGGCGCTGGAGGGGATCCGGGCCCATGCCGACGACGTCACGGTCACCGTCGGTTCGCAGATGGCGCTGGACATGGTGACCCGGATTTTCTGCGATCCGGGGGACGTGGTGCTCGCCGAGGCGCCGTCCTATGTCGGCGCGCTGACCACGTTCGCCTCCTACCAGGCACAGGTCGTGCAGGTGGCGATGGACGACGACGGGCTGGTGCCCGCCGAGCTGGACACGGCGCTGCGCGCCCTGCGTGCCCGGGGCCGAACGCCGAAATTCCTCTACACCATCCCAAATTTCCACAACCCAGCGGGGATCACGCTGGCCGTGCAGCGACGTGCCGAGGTATTGCAGCTGTGTGCCGAGCACCGGGTGCTGGTCATCGAGGACAACCCCTATGGCCTGCTGGGGTTTGATGGTCAGATCTATCCGGCGATGCGGGCCACGGACCCGGACAATGTGGTGTACCTGGGTTCGTTCTCCAAGACCTTCGCGCCCGGGCTTCGGGTCGGCTGGGCACTCGCCCCGCACGCGGTGCGCGAGAAGCTGGTGCTGGCCGCGGAGTCGGCCACGTTGTGCCCACCGGCGTTCACCCAGTTCGTGGTGTCGCGTTATCTGGCCCAGCATGACTGGAAAGGCCAGGTCAAAATCTATCGGGAGGTCTACCGCGAGCGCCGCGATGCCATGCTGGCCGCGCTGGACCACTATCTTCCTCCTGGATGCACCTGGACCCGCCCGACCGGTGGTTTCTACGTCTGGCTCACCGTGCCGGAAGGACTGGACACCAAGGCGATGCTGCCTCGGGCAGTGACCCAGCGGGTCGCCTACGTGCCCGGCACAGCGTTCTACGCCGACGGGCTGGGCAGCCGGCAGATGCGGCTGTCATTCTGCTACCCGACCTCGGAACGGATCGTGGAGGGCGTGCACCGGCTGGCCGCCGTGCTGGAGGGTGAGCTCGACCTGCAGCGCACGTTCGGTAGCGTGCGTCCACGCACGGTGTTCGGTCCGCAATCCCCGTCCCCGGACACCGCCTAGGCCCGACATGGAGACATATCGGGGGGATCGGGGGGAAAGGAGCGGGCGGTGAGTGATCGTACGGTGGCGGTGTTGGCTGGTGGGCTGTCGCACGAGCGGGACGTGTCGCTGCGCTCGGGGCGCAGGCTGTCCAGTGCGTTGCGGGACTGCGGTCTGCACGTGGAGGAGTGGGATGTCGACGCCACCTTGATCGGCCGGCTGACCCGCAGCCGGCCGGACGCCGTGGTGGTGGCGCTGCATGGTGGAGCCGGCGAGAACGGTGCCGTGCAGTCAGTGCTGGAGATGTTGCGGTTCCCCTACGTGGGTGCCGATCCGCGGGCCTGCCGCCGGGCCTGGGATAAGCCGACCGCCAAGGACGAACTGGCCCGGGCCGGCCTGAGCACCCCGGATTGGATCGCGCTGCCGCATGCCACGTTCCGCGATCTCGGACCGCAGGATGTGCTCGACGCACTGGTCGACCGGCTCGGACTGCCGCTGATCTTCAAGCCACCGCAGGGTGGCTCCGCGCTCGGCGTCCACGTGGTACGCGAGATGTCCGAGGTACCGGGGGCCATCGTGGGTTGCCTGGCCTACGGCGACACCGTGCTGGCCGAACGTTTCGTCGAAGGGGTCGAGGTCGCGGTCACGGTACTGGAAGACCTGGACGGCCGGCCGCGTGCGTTGCCGGCTGTGGAGATCGAGGCCACGTCGGGTTTGTATGACTACGCGGCCCGCTACACCGCCGGCCTGGCTACCTTCCACGCACCGGCCCGGCTCGACGACGCCGCGACGGCCGCGGTCGCCGACCTCGCCGTGAACGCACATCGGCTGCTCGGGCTGCGCGACGTGTCCCGCACCGACGCGGTGGTCACCCCCGACGGGGTGGCCCAGTTCCTGGAAGTCAACGTCGCCCCCGGCCTCACCGAGACGTCCCTGCTGCCGATGGCGATCGAATCCACCGGTGCACATCTAGGCAGCGTCTACGCCACCCTCATCGAGCGCGCCCTCTCCCGCGCCTAACCCACCCCTCCGCAGCCCGACATGGAGACATATCGGGGTTACCGGCCATCTCCTGACCCCGATATGTCTCCATGTCGGGTGATCATGAGGTCGGTGATGCGTTCGAGGTCTTCTAGGGAGCCGAACTCGACGATGATACGGCCTTTGCGGCGGCCCAGTTCAACCTTCACTCGGGTATCGAAGGTGTCGGACAGGCTTTCCGCGAGATGTTGCAGGCCTGGCGCCCGCATCAGGCGTGACGCCGCCGATTTGGCCGGGGCCTTCACGGGCTCAGAACGGCTGAGCGTGACCGCTTCCTCGGTGGCGCGCACCGAGAGTCCTTCGGCGACGATCCGCGCCGCGAGCTCTTCCTGGGCGATCGGCTGGTCGAGACTGAGCAGTGCGCGGGCATGCCCAGCGGATAGCACTCCGACCGCAACCCGGCGCTGCACCGCGACCGGCAGCTTGAGCAGCCTGATGGTGTTGGTGATGACCGGGCGGCTGCGCCCGATACGAGACGCCAGCTGCTCGTGCGTCACCCCGAAGTCATCCAGCAGCTGCTGGTAGGCGGCCGCCTCTTCCAGCGGGTTGAGCTGGACCCGATGGATGTTCTCGAGCAACGCATCACGCAGCATCGCTTCATCCGCGGTGCTGCGCACGATCGCCGGAATGCAGTCCAGGTCAGCCTGCTGCGCCGCACGCCACCGCCGCTCGCCCATGACCAGCTCGTACAGACCACCGTCTAACGGCCGGACCACGATCGGCTGCAGCAGCCCGAATTCCCTGATCGAGTGCGCGAGCTCCGCGAGGGTTTCGTCGTCGAACACCTGGCGTGGTTGCCGGGGGTTGGGCACGATGGCCGCGATAGGCACCTCTTGATAGACCGCTCCGGCGATCCGATCGGCTGGGGCACCTGTCAGCCGGGCTGAATCGCTCATTCCGGTCTCTACCGGTGCGGTGGGAATCAAGGCGGCCAGACCACGCCCGAGCCCGCCCTTGCGCTGGATGGCCGAGCTCTGCGACAACGCGCTGCCGGTGGACATCAGCGTGCCACCTCACGGCCGTCGGAATGGCCATCTGCCGGGTACCCGCGAGCGGGATCCAGACGGCCCGATTTCAGGTAGCGATGATCGAGCGCGATCTCCCGTGCGGCGTCCACATAGCTCAGCGCCCCGCGCGAGCCGGGATCGTAAACGAGTACGGTCTGCCCGAATCCCGGTGCCTCCGACACTTTGACGCTGCGCGGGATCACGGTACGCAGCACCTGGTCACCGAAGTGGTTGCGAACCTCGGCGGTGACCTGGTCGGCCAGCTTGGTCCGTCCGTCGTACATGGTCAGCAGGATCGTGGACACCGACAGTGCGGGATTGAGATGGGCCTGCACCAACTCGATGTTTCGCAGCAGCTGTCCGAGCCCTTCCAACGCGTAGTACTCGCACTGGATAGGGATCAGCACCTCAGGCGCAGCGACCAGCGCGTTCACCGTGAGCAGGCCCAAGGAGGGCGGGCAGTCGATGAAGACGTAGTCGACGCCCAGGGCATCGAGGGCGGCGCTGGACAGTGCTCTGCGCAGCCGGGACTCTCGAGCCACCATCGACACCAACTCGATCTCAGAGCCGGCCAGGTCGATGGTGGCGGGGATGCACAGCAAGTTCGACGACTGCGGGCTGACCGCAACCACGTCGGTGATTGCGCACTCGCCGAGCAGCACCTCATAGACCGACCGGGTACCGGAGCGGTGCTCGACTCCCAATGCGGTCGACGCGTTGCCTTGCGGATCCAGGTCGACGACGAGGGTGCGCAGCCCCTGTAACGCCAGCCCCGCAGCGAGGTTGACCGTGCTCGTGGTCTTGCCGACGCCACCTTTCTGGTTGGCCACCGCAAGCACCCGGCGCCGAGCAGGCCGCGGTAACGGGTCACTGGGGTGCTTGACCCGGGTCGCTCGCTCCGCCTCCTCCGCGATCGGAGTCCACCCGGAGTCGCCGCGCGCTGGTTGAGACGACACCCCGGAGCCGTCAGACGTGACATCCGCCCTGGCGGCACCAGGGGGGCTGCCTACCTGGTAAATCCCAGTCGAGGGGGTCAGCTGTGGAGCGCGGACGCGGGCATGCCGCGGCGTCGTTTCACGTGAAACAGTGAGCCGGGACGCGACCGGAGCGTGGGGCGGGTCAGAGGGCGAACTGCCCTGGGTCCCGTGGTGCTGGATCACGTTGTGCTGGGTCCCGTTGTGCTGTGTCACGTTGGATTGGGCCACGTTGTCCAGCGGCGACGCATTATCGGACCACCTCGTGGGGCTCACGCTCACCAATCCTTCCTCTTTCGTCCCTTGGCGGGACGCGTGACACGCTGAGCCTGCCGCGTCACCACGATGACGGTCGGCGGCGGGTGCACAATGGTGGCACCGCACTGCACGATCTCTACCGCCGCCCCTCCGGCAGCGCGCACGGCCCCGATGTCCCGGGCGACTTCCTCCTCCGCGCTGGCGCCCTTGACAGCAAGTAGTCGGCCGGTCGGCGCCACCAACGGCAGAGCCCAGCCCGCCAACCGTCCCAGCGGCGCCACCGCGCGGGCTGTCACGACGTCATAGTCGCCGAGCTCGTCACGCACTGAGGAATCTTCAGCACGACCCCGGTGTACAGAAACGGGGAGGCCGAGCTCGTCGATCACGTCACGCAGCCAGGCGACCCGCCGAACCATCGCTTCCAGCAGCACCACCGTCAGGTCCGGGCGGGCGATCGCCAGTGGTATGCCCGGCAGGCCCGCACCGGAGCCGACGTCGAGCACCCGGCAGCCGTCAGGCACGAGTTCCTCGACTACCGCGGAATTGAGGAGGTGGCGGTCCCATAACCGGTCCGCTTCGCGCGGCCCGATCACCCCTCTGTCGATCCCGAGGCCGGCCAACATCTCTGCGTACCGCGCGGCGAGATCGAACCGATCGCCGAATACCGCCTGCGCCGCCACAGCCGGATGTTTCACGTGAAACCGAGCAGCTCGAAACTCACCTGGAGGGGAACACCGCGACGCGGCGTTGCGGCTCTTCCCCCTCGCTCTCGCTGCTGACACCATCCACTGCGGCCACCGCGTCATGCACGATCTTGCGCTCGAAGGGGGTCATCGGCTGCAACCGGATCGCTTCGCCGACCTCGAGTACCCGTTGCGCCGTGGTCCGTCCTAGCTCGCCGAGATCACTTCGCCGGGAAGCCCGCCACTGCGCGATGTCGAGCATCAGCCGGCTGCGAGCACCGGTCTGTTGCTGCACCGCCAGCCTGGTGAGTTCCTGTAGCGCCTCGAGAACCACGCCTCGTGGACCCACCAGCTTGGTCAGGTCGTCTCCGCCGTCGATGCTCACCATGGCGCGGCCCGCCTCGACGTCGAGATCGATGTCGCCGTCGTAGTCCACGAGGTCGAGCAGCCGTTCGAGGTAGTCGCCCGCTACGTCGCCCTCTTGAACGAGAAGATCCTCGCTCGCCACCGCCGCTGTGCCCGACGAGTCCGCGACATCGGCTGCGTTCCCAGCCTCGGTCGACGACTCCACCTCGGTCACCGCTGCATCAGTCGCCAGCGTTTCCGCCACCACTGTCTCCTCTCCCGGCGATCGCACCCTCAGCGACGCTTCCGGTTCGTCTTCTTCCGCGGTCGTGGTCGTGGTCGCTGCTGGATCATGCCAGGCGGCGCCGAGCCGTCCGTATGAGCCGAGCCATGGCCATTGGTCGAAGGCGCCGAGCCACCGTCGGTGGCACCGACAATCGAACCACCGTCGGTGGCACCGACAATCGAGCCACCGTCGGTGGCACCGACAATCGAACCATCGTCGGTGGAGCCGGCACTCGGTTTATCGCCGGCATCATTCGACCCAGATCTCGGGGAACCCACTGCGCTCGCTGCTCCGTCAGGTCCCGTCCCGCTGTCCGATACATCACCGTCAGTCAGATTAGCGGGGCCGGAAGTGCCGTCCTTCCTTGGTCGGCTCGGCTTCTGCCCCGGCCGGGGCGCCAACGACTGCCGCGCGGCGATCGTGGCCTCTTTCTTCTCGGCATCCTCGGCATCGATCCGCTGGTATACCAGCCGTTGCTGAGCCAGCGTCCACAAGTTGTTGGACAACCAGTACAACAGGATCGCCAACGGGAAGAACGGGCCACCGGCCACCACGCCCAGCGGGAACAGGTACACCATCAGCTTGTTCATCATCGCGGCCTGCGGGTTGGCGGCGACCTGAGCGGGGTTCTGCCGCGCCACCGAGTGCTTCGCGGTGAGATGGGTCAGGATACCGGCCACGATGGTCAGCGGGATTGCCACCGCGGCGATCTGCCACCGGGAGATGTCCCCGTACCGGGACAGTAACTCGGCCGGCTCGGTGATGAACGCCGACAACGGCACGCCGAACAGGTGCGCGTCGAGGAAAGACCGCACGTCGGCCGCGCTGAACAAGTAGTTGCCGATCTGGCGGTTCGCTTCGGCGGACAGGAAGGGCCGGTTGAACGACCGCAGCACGTGGAACAAGCCGATGAACACCGGGATCTGCACCAGCACCGGCAGGCAGCCGCCCAGTGGGTTGACCCCGTGCTCAGACTGCAGCTTCTGCATCTCTGCAGCCATCTTCTGCTTGTCGTTGCCGTACTTCTTCTTCAGCTTCTGGATCTCGGGCGCGAACTCTTGCATCTTGCGCATCGAGCGGACCTGGCTGACGAACGGCTTGAACAGGAACGCGCGCAGGGTGAACACCAGGAACACCACCGCCAGCGCCCACGTAAAACCGTTACCCGGACCCAAGACGTAGCCGAACGCCTTGTGCCAGAACCACAAGATGGCCGACACCGGGTAGTAGATGAAGTTCAGCACAACAACTCACTCTCGGCCTGGGTTGCGGAAGAGCTCGCGGGAGGCACCGGGTCCACCCCTCCAGGGTGCCAGGGTCCGCAGCGCAATAGCCGCCTCACGGTCAACCATGATCCGTGCAGCACCCCGTGGACGGTCAACGCCTCGATCGCGTAAGCACTACAGCTTGGGTAAAACCGGCAGCTAGGCGGCAGCACAGGGGAAATCCACCGACGATAGAACCGCACGAGGTGCACCAACGTCCACACCACCGGACCGGTTGAACGGGCCCGCAGTGGCTCAGGAGGCTCGGGGGAGCGAGGAGAGTGAACCGTCATCGCGTCGAGCCCATTCCGATCAAACGCTGCAGCGCCACGTCGAGGTCGTCACCCAATGTGGCACTAGTCGCACCAGCCGACGCCGGCAGCGCGCGCACCACCACGAGCGCACCCGCCGGCAGGGCCGCCAACCGTGACCGCATGAGATGCCGAAGCCGGCGCTGCACCCGGTGCCGCACCACCGAGCCGCCTACCCCGCGGCCCACCACGAACCCTACTTTCGTGACCCCCAGCGCAGGTCCATCGACCGCGTCGGCTTGGGCCATGTGCACAACGAGACCGCCACGCCCCACCCGGCGGCCCCGCTGCACCGCCGTCGCGAAGTCCTCGCGACGGGTCAGACGGGCGACCGCGGGAAGCAACGTGACGGTTTTCCGAACAGCTACGCTCAGGCCGACAATTCGGTACGGCCCTTGCGCCGCCGGGCCGCGATGATGGCCCGACCGGCGCGGGTGCGCATCCGCAACCGGAACCCGTGGGTCCTCGCGCGGCGACGATTGTTCGGCTGGAACGTGCGCTTGCCCTTACTCACAGCTGTCGTTCTCCCGGTGCTCGGTTCTCATTGCGGGGTCGCAGCCCTCGGGACTGCGCAGTAGTTCGGGTCGTCCCCTGCCGGTACGGGCGGCACCGCTGCAACGGATCTCACCCGGTGAGCGGACCGTGTCTGCCATGGGCGAGGGCGCGCAAGAATGCCCGCCGCTAGGCGGGAGACGAGCAGAGCCTAAGCGGCCGGTAGCCACGCCGTCAAAACCAGCTTCTGGCGTTACTGTCCGGGCGACACGCCGTTACATCGGTGGTGCTTGCTTACACGGGGTTCTTGTGGCAGTACCCCAGGTTTGCTCACCTGCGGCGCCTGACTCGGCTAGCAGTCAAGCAGGCAGCTGGTGGGCAAGCTGGCATGTCGGGGACCCGGGGAACGCGGAAGTCACCGTCATCCACAGCTGTGGACAATCTTGTGGACGAACGATGCTCCTGCAGTCCATCACCGGCCGAAGGGGAGTCAGCGGGTGTCAGACCGGCAAACCGATCTCGGCCAGGTATGGAACGAGGTCGTTCGGGATCTTTCCAGCGGAACACTCTCACCGCAGCAACGTGCCTGGATGCGCGTCACCCGCCCGATCGGCCTGCTCGATGGCACCGCGCTGCTCGCCGCACCCAGTGACTTCGCCAAGGACGCCATCGAACGCGCACTGCGTGAACCGATCAGTGAGGCCCTGTCCCGGCACTTGGGGCGGCAGGTTTCGCTGGCAGTCAAGGTCGACCACCCGCTGCCCGTGCCACCGCAGTTGCCGTCACAGTTCACCGAGCCGTACCCAGCAGTGCCCGATGACATCGCCCTGGGCGGCGCCCCGGTGACCGGACCGGCGGCCGGGCCGATCAGCGGCCCCGGCCGGCCCGGCGAGGAGACCGCGCTGGCCACCGTGAACCAGGTCTGGCCTACCGCAACCGGCGCAACCGGCGCAGTCGGGCCGGCTGCCGCGGCACCTGCAGCGTCGGGCCGCGCATCCAGCTCGCAGACCAGGCTCAACGAAAAGTACACGTTCGATACCTTCGTCATCGGTGCATCGAACCGATTCGCGCACGCGGCCGCGGTGGCAGTGTCGGAAGCACCCGCGAGGGCGTACAACCCGCTGTTCGTCTGGGGAGAGTCGGGACTGGGCAAGACCCACTTGCTGCACGCCGTCGGGCATTACGCGCAGCGGCTGTTCCCCGGTATGCGGGTGCGCTACGTCTCCACCGAAGAGTTCACCAATGACTTCATCAACTCCCTGCGCGACGACCGGAAGGTGGCCTTCCAGCGCCGCTACCGCGACGTCGACGTGCTGCTGGTGGACGACATCCAGTTCCTGGAGGGCAAGGAAGGTACTCAGGAGGAGTTCTTCCACACGTTCAACACGCTGCACAACGCGAACAAGCAGATCGTGATCTCCTCCGACCGCCCGCCCAAGGGACTGGGCACCCTGGAGGACCGGTTGCGCACCCGGTTCGAGTGGGGGCTGATCACCGATATCCAGCCGCCCGAGCTGGAGACCCGGATCGCCATCCTGCGCAAGAAGGCCGTCGGTGACCGGCTCGCCGCACCGGATGAGGTGCTGGAGTTCATCGCCGCCCGGATCGAACGCAACATCCGCGAGCTGGAAGGAGCGCTGATCCGGGTGACCGCCTTCGCCTCACTGAACCGCCAACCGGTCGACAACCAGCTCGCCGAGATCGTGCTCCGGGACCTCATCCCCGACGACCAAGCCCATGAGATCGGCGCACCCAACATCATGGCGGTGACCGCGGAGTTCTTCGGGGTCACCATGGAGGACCTGTGCGGGCCGGGCAAGACCAAGCACGTCGCGCAAGCCCGTCAGATCTCCATGTACCTGTGCCGGGAGCTGACCGACCTGTCATTGCCCCGGATCGGGCAGACCTTCGGCGGTCGCGACCACACCACCGTGATGCACGCGGATCGCAAGATCCGCAAGGAGATGGCTGAGCGCCGCCGCACCTATGACCAGGTCCAGGAGCTCACCTCCCGCATCAAGCAACGCGCCCGCTCGTAACCGCTCTGCTGGTCCGACATCAGGGTCGGGTCGGGGACAACCCGCATGTGCTGGCAAACCCGGTTCGGCAAGCTACTGGTTATCGGTCAGTCAGTCTGGGCACAGCGCCGGGATGCCCAGACTGACAAGGAGCACAGACTGACCTGCTTGATGCCGAGCCCTCAGTCGACCGTGGCGGGCGCACTCAGCGTGGCCGGGGTCTCAACGCGCGGCTGGGCGCTTCGGGGCCTCTGGAGCAGCAGGGCTGCCACTGCGGCCGCCGTGGCAGCGAACCCCGCGGCGACGACGAAGGCAGCGTGGTAGCCGCCGGTGAGGGCGTCGAGCCGGCCGGCACCGGCCACCGTTAGCCCCTTGGTGTGAGCATCGGCGAGGCTGGCGAGCACGGCCAGCCCGAGTGCTCCGCCCATCATGAATGAGGTGTTCGCCACGCCCGAGGCCAGACCAGCCTCGCTGGGCGGAACCTCGCTCATCGCAGCGAGCAGCACCGGGTTGAGCGACACGCCCATGCCAAGCCCGAGCAGGATCATGCCCGGCAGCACATCGAAGGTGTAGCTGCCGTGCACCGGCGCACGCGCGAAGAGCACCAGACCCGCGGCGACAAGAAGCATCCCGGTGACAAGTGGTGCCCTGATGCCAAAGCGCACGACGATCCGTTCGGACAGGCCGAGCGAGAATGCACCCATGATCAGGTTGCCGGGCAGGAAGGCGAGACCAACCCCGAGCGGGCCGAAGCCGAAGACCAGCTGCAGGTACAGGGCGGACAGGAAGAACCAGCCGAACATGGCAGCCGCCCACAGCACACCGACGATGTTGGCGGTAGTGACGCTGCGCAGACGGAACAGTCCCAGTGGCATCAGCGGTGAGTCGGCACGGGCCTCGATGCGCAGGAACACCGCGAGCAGCGCGGCGGCGACCAGGAGCAGCCCGATCGTCCGGACCGATCCCCAACCCGCCTGGTTGCCGTCCATGATGGCGTAGACGGCGATCAGCAGGGCCGCTGTGACCGTGACGGAGCCGGCGACGTCGAGCCGTCCAGCCCTGTCGTGACCGGCACTCGCGGGCAGCAGGACCACGCACAGCACGATGACCGCGATCCCGATCGGGATGTTGACCAGGAAGATCCAGTGCCAGTCGAGGGCGGTCAACACCCCGCCCAGGAGCACACCCATGCTGCCACCGCCGGCGATGACGAAACCGACAACACCCATCGCCTTGGCGCGTTCGGCTGGTTCGGTGAACAGCATCATGATCAGCGATAGGGCCACCACCGACACAACTGCGCCACCGAGGCCCTGCACCGCCCGCGCCCCGACCAGCGACGCCGGTGATCCGGCCAGGCCGCAAGCCAGCGATGCGCAGGTGAACACCGTCAGGCCGATCAGGAACAGCCGACGGTGGCCGAACAGGTCGCCCATCCGGCCGCCCAGTAGCAGGAACCCACCGAAGGCCAACATGTAGACGTTGACCACCCAGGCCAGGGACGTCTCGGTGAACCCGAGATCTGCGCGGATCGACGGCAGGGCAACGTTGATGATCGTGCTGTCGAGCACGATCATCAGGTCACCCAGGCACAGCACCAGCAGTGCCAGCCAGCGTCTCCGCTCCACAGTCACGTCAGCATCATGGCTGACCGGTCTGACAGAAGTGACTGATTTATCAGCGCTCCCAGACGCCCACGCGGTGATCAGCCGGTGCGGATGGTCCGGAAGCGGCGCCGTGAGCGTTCCACGACGTCGTGCGGCGCAGCTGCCGGAGCACTTCGTCTGGCCCGATTGCGTCCAGCGCGGTGAACCGAGGATGAAGCAGGATGGCGATCTGCACGTCGACTCTCTTGGTTGGCCGGCCGCACCGCGCCGGCACCCAGCCCGGTCAGCAGACTCTATAAGCCCCAGGGAAAGGGCGTCGGTGCGGCCAGGCTCCAGCACCGGACACTTTGGGTAATCGATCCACCCACATCTGAGGACAACTCTGTGGATAAGCGGGCAACGCTGTGCACCGCAGCCACCGCGCCGCCACCGTCCACCGCCGGCCGGTGCGCTCCACGGACTACGCGCGGCTGCGATCCATACCGCGCCGCACCGCCAGACCTGGCGAGATGGCAGGCATCCACACCGCCCACAGCACTTACTACTACTACTGATGTCTCTCCATATAAAGGCAACACCCACTGCTCGGGCAGTGGATACATCCCACGCCGCTACGGTGGGGCCATGCAGCTTGGTCTCGTCGGATTGGGCCGGATGGGCGCCAACATGCGCGACCGGCTGCGCGCGACCGGTATCGAGGTCTTCGGCTACTCCCGCACCTCGCCGACGCGCGATGTCACGTCATTGGCCGAGCTGGCCGATCGGCTGGTGGCACCCCGCACCGTGTGGATCATGGTGCCGGCCGGGCAAGCGACCCGGGACACCGTGACGCAGCTAGCGGAACTACTCGCCGACGGCGACCTGATCGTCGACGGCGGGAACTCGCGCTATAGCGACGACCAGGCGCACGCGCGGCTGCTGGCCGGCCACGGCATCGGGTACCTGGACTGCGGGGTCTCCGGCGGGATCTGGGGCGCCCGTAACGGCTACGGGTTGATGGTCGGAGGCGCCGCTGAGCACGTCGAGCGGCTGATGCCGGTATTCGACGCGCTACGCCCGGAGGGTCCGCGGGAGGAGGGCTTCGTGCACGCCGGCGGCGTCGGCGCCGGGCACTTCGCCAAGATGGTGCACAACGGCGTGGAATACGGCCTGATGCAGGCCTATGCGGAGGGCTTCGAGTTGCTCGAGGCGGCCGACGTGGTCACCGACGTGCCCGCGGTGCTCAAGGCGTGGCAACGCGGCACGGTGGTCCGGTCCTGGCTGCTGGAGCTGCTGGTGGCGGCACTGGACCAGGACCCCGAACTGGCCCAGCTACGCGGCTGGGTACAGGACTCGGGCGAGGGCCGCTGGACGGTGGAGGAAGCCATCAACCACGCGGTGCCCGCGCCGGTGATCTCCGCGGCGCTGTTCGCCCGGTTCGCCTCCCGCCAGCCCGACTCGCCGGCGATGCGCGCGGTGGCGGCGTTGCGCCAGCAGTTCGGCGGCCACGCCGTGCAAGCTGCCACTCCTGACTGATGTACGTCCGGACGCTTCAGGTCGCTGATTTCCGGTCCTGGCAGCATGCCGAACTCGCGTTCGAACCGGGGATCTCGGTGCTGATCGGCGCGAACGGGGAAGGTAAGACGAACCTGCTCGAAGCGCTGGGCTACCTGTCGACGCTGGGCTCGCACCGGGTGGCCACCGACGCGCCGCTGGTACGCCACGGGGCTGCGCGGGCCATCGTGCGCACCGCGGTGGTCCACGCCGGCCGGGAGCTCACCGTGGAGCTGGAGATCACTCCGGGGCGGCCGAACCGGGCCAGGATCAACCGCTCGCCGGTGCCGCGGTTGCGAGACGTGCTCGGCGTGCTGCGCACCGTCCTGTTCGCCCCCGAGGACCTGGCCCTGGTCCGTGGGGATCCGGCACAGCGTCGCCGGTTCCTCGACGATCTGCTGGTGCTGCGGGCACCCCGGCTGGGCGGAGTCCAAGCCGACTACGACAAGGTGCTGCGCCAGCGCGTGGCATTGCTCAAGTCCGCGGGCGCGGCCCGCCGTTCCGGCGGCGGTGCCGCTGATCTGCGCACTCTGGACGTCTGGGATGGCCATCTCGCCCGGCACGGCGCGGAGTTGCTGGGCGCCCGGCTGGATCTCGTCGTCGAGCTGGCCCCGTACGTCGATGCGGCCTATTGTGCGGTGGCCCCGGAGTCGGCTGCGGCCCGTCTGGAGTACCGCAGCAGCCTGGGTGCCGCGTTGCGGTCCGGGGTGCACGAGACGGGAAAGGCTGACGTCGAGGCGCTGGAGGTGGCGATGCTGGCCGAACTGGCCCGGGTGCGCTCCACTGAGTTGGAGCGCGGGGTGTGCCTGGTCGGGCCACATCGCGACGACCTGGAGCTGAGCCTGGGGCAGCTGCCGGCCAAGGGCTACGCCAGCCACGGCGAGTCGTGGTCGTTCGCGCTGGCCCTGCGGTTGGCCAGCTACCAGCTGCTGCGTTCCAGCGGCGCGGAACCGGTGCTGTTGCTCGATGACGTGTTCGCCGAGCTGGATACGCAGCGCCGGGCCCGGCTGGCCGAGGTCGCCATGGCGGCTGAACAGGTCCTGATCACCGCCGCGGTGCCCGCCGACGTGCCCGCCCAACTGCGGGGTGTGCGGTTCGACGTGCACGGTGGGCAGGTGCACCGTGCCTGACGAGACCCGTCCGGTTGGGGATAAACCTGTGGATAGTGTGGACAAGTCGATGTTCGAGGCAGCAGCGAGTCCAACCCAGACACCCTCCGAACCGTCTCGAGGTGCCGACCTCGCCCGCGCCGCGCTGGAGTCCGCGCGTGCTGCCCGGCGCACGTCGAGTGGTCAGCGGGCGGCGCCCCGGCGGCGCCGTGGCTGGTCCGGTCCCCGGCCGGATGACCGGGACCCGCAGCCGCTGGGCGCGCTGGCTTCCCGGCTGGTCGCCGATCGCGGCTGGAAGGACCAGGTCTCGGCCGGTGTGGTGTTCGCACGGTGGGCGCAGCTGGTGGGTGCCGATGTCGCCGAGCACGCCGAGCCGGTGTCTCTCCACGACGGCGAACTGCTGGTCCGCGCCAGCTCCACCGCCTGGGCCACCCAGTTGCGCCTGCTCCAGCGGCAACTCATCGCCCGGATCACCACCGGCGCCGGTCCAGGCGTGGTCACCCGGATCCGGGTACAGGGCCCGGCAGCGCCGAACTGGGTGCACGGCCCGCGCCACGTCCGCGGCCGCGGCCCCCGCGACACCTACGGCTAACCCCGCGTGTCGCGCCCCCGTGCGCCGCGTGTCGCGCCCTGGCGTCCGGTGTGTCGCGTCTCCGTGCTTAGCCGGTTGCAAGGAGAGCCACTCACAGCCCAGCAGCGGCCGCAGCGGCCCCTCTCGGCCGTCCGGACCTGCGTCGACATGAATCAACCGCGCTGTGACGAGATGAGCGGCGTCCCTGACCCGCTTCTGTCCGGGAGGACCAGTAGAATCATTAGGGACACCTCGGTTCTGTGGGCCCCCGGGCACTACCGCAGTCGTTCCGGCCGACCGGTGTTCGCAGCCGACCCGGCGAGCGCTCCTGCTGCCCTGCCGTGGCGGGCTCCGCAGCACAACCGCGCATCACCGGGCATTGACAACAGGCAAGGAGATACCGAGGACCGTGGCCGCTAAGAAGAACGACTACAGCGCGTCTTCCATCACCGTCCTCGAAGGCCTTGAAGCCGTCCGCAAGCGCCCCGGGATGTACATCGGATCCACCGGTGAGCGGGGCCTGCACCACCTGGTCTGGGAGGTGGTGGACAACGCCGTCGATGAGGCGATGGCGGGTTACGCAACCAAAGTCGAGGTCACGCTGCTCGCCGATGGCGGGGTGCGGGTGTCCGATGATGGCCGCGGCATCCCGGTGGACATGCATCCGGTGGAGCGCCGACCGGCGGTCGAGGTCGTGCTCACCACGCTGCACTCCGGCGGCAAGTTCGACGGCGCGTCCTACGCCGTCTCCGGCGGCCTGCACGGGGTCGGCGTCAGTGTGGTCAACGCACTGGCCAGCACCCTGGACGTGGAGATCAAGCGCGACGGGTTCGTCTGGCGGCAACGTTACGAGGACTCCAAGCCTGCCCACCCGCTGCGCAAGGGCGAGCCGACCCGCAAGACCGGTACGACGCTGACCTTCTGGGCTGACGCGCGGATCTTCGAGACCACCACCTACAACGCCGAGACGGTGGCGCGCCGGCTTCAGGAGATGGCCTTCCTCAACAAAGGCCTGACCATCGTGCTGCGTGACCAGCGCGTCAACGGCAGCAACGAAACCGAGGACGCCGAGGGTCAGACTGCCCAGGTCAAGGAGCGCACCTTCCAGTACCCCGGCGGCCTGGAGGATTTCGTCAAGCACATCAACAACTCCAAGGACCCCATCCACCGCAAGGTGATCGGCTTCGAGGCCGGCGGCGACGGGATGCAGGTCGAGGTCGCGATGCAGTGGAACGCCACCTACACCGAGTCGGTCTACACCTTCGCCAATACGATCAACACCCACGAGGGTGGTACCCACGAGGAGGGCTTTCGCTCCGCGTTGACCAGCGTGGTCAACCGCTACGCGCGGGACAAGAAGCTGCTCAAGGACAAGGACTCCGCGCTCACCGGGGACGACGTGCGCGAGGGTCTGGCCGCGATCGTGTCGCTCAAGCTCAAGGAGCCCCAGTTCGAGGGCCAGACCAAGACCAAGCTGGGTAACACCGAGGCCAAGTCGTTCGTCCAGCGCACCTGCAACGAGTGGCTGATCGACTGGCTGGAGCGCAACCCCACCGAGGCCAAGACGATCATCAACAAGGCGATCTCCTCCTCGCAGGCCCGGATGGCGGCCCGGCGAGCCCGCGAGCTGGTGCGTCGCAAGTCGGCTGGTGATCTGGGCGGCCTGCCCGGCAAGCTGTCCGACTGCCGTTCCACCGACCCGTCGCGCAGTGAGCTGTTCATCGTGGAGGGTGATTCCGCGGGTGGCTCGGCGAAGTCCGGCCGCGACTCGCTGTACCAGGCGATCCTGCCGATCCGCGGAAAGATCATCAACGTGGAGAAGGCACGGCTGGACCGGGTGCTGAAAAACACCGAGGTGCAGTCGCTGATCACCGCGCTGGGCACCGGGATCCACGACGAGTTCGATCTGGCCAGGCTGCGCTATCACAAGATCGTGCTGATGGCTGACGCCGATGTGGACGGTCAGCACATCCGCACCCTGCTGCTGACGTTGCTGTTCCGGTTCATGCGCCCGCTGGTCGAGCACGGTCATGTGTTCCTCGCCCAACCACCGCTGTACAAGATCAAGTGGCCGCGGACGGAACCGCAGTACGCCTACTCCGACCGGGAACGCGACGGGCTCATCGAGGCCGGCATTGCGGCAGGCCGCAAGCTGCCGAAAGAGGACGCCATCCAGCGCTACAAGGGGCTCGGCGAGATGAGTGCCAAGGAGCTGTGGGAGACCACCATGGACCCGGCCAACCGGGTATTGCTGCAGGTCACGCTGGATGATGCCGCGACCGCCGACGAGCTGTTCAGCGTCCTGATGGGCGAGGACGTCGAGTCGCGCCGGTCGTTCATCACCCGCAACGCCAAGGACGTCCGCTTCCTGGACGTCTAAAACTCTCATGGCCTGTCACCTGGGTGGGGAGTTCGGCTACCAGGACGCCGGACCCGTTACCAGCCAGTTCACCGCCACCGAACCGGTTCCCGGCAGCGTGAAGCTGGACGACCTCGTGCAGTCGGCCTGGTCGCTCATTCTCCGTGGTTAGCCGCGCGCTGGGCAGCTGATCTTCCCATGCCCTCGGTGCGATTGCTGTGCTCGACGGCGTGGCCGTCGTTATCGTCGCTCTGCCGGAAGCGGCGGTAGCTGTAGACCAGCAGCGCGACGACCACGATGCCGGACACGATCAAGCTGGAGCCGGTCGCCACGCCGCCGAATGGCAACGACGGCAGCAGGATCCAGACGATCCCGGCCGCGACGAGTGCCAGCCCGCACAACGCCGTGGCGCTGATCCGCAGCGGTGAAGCGACACTCTGCTCGGCGGACCGCATCGCCTGTCTGCGCACCGGTGCAGTCATGCGGCGTGCCCACGCATACTCGTTGGCCAGCAGCACCAGACCGCCCAGCAGGAGCAGCAGTCCTGGCCCGGGCAGGATGAGCAGCCCGACGCCGGCCACGCACAGCGCTAACCCCGCGACGGTGATGAGTATCCGGCGGCCCAGGCCGCCCTTGTTCTCGCTCCGATGGTGGTCCTGGCCCACCGCGCGCCCCCATCCGCAAGGGTTGTCACAGCCGTTCCAGCGGCTGCGGTGGATGGTTACCCCCGATGCGTTGTGCTTACCCCTGCGACCCGAGCAGGCGACGACCAACGGGGCGCGCGTCCGGGCGGGATGCACGCTGCGTCATCGGTAGACTGGCTTGGTTACGCGGCCTTTCAATGGCCGCTGAAGGGAACCGAAGCTAGTGACGGAGATCACCCTGCCGCCGGACGGAGACCGCGTCGAGCCGGTCGACATCCAGCAGGAGATGCAGCGTTCCTATATCGACTACGCGATGAGCGTGATCGTCGGACGCGCTTTACCGGATGTCCGGGACGGGCTCAAGCCGGTGCATCGCCGGGTGCTGTACTCGATGTACGACTCGGGCTTCCGCCCGGACCGCGGTTACGTCAAGTGTGCGCGGGTCGTCGGCGACGTGATGGGCAACTATCACCCGCACGGTGACACCGCGATCTACGACACCCTGGTGCGGCTGGCTCAGCCATGGTCGATGCGCTACCCGCTGGTCGATGGGCAGGGCAACTTCGGCTCTCCGGGCAACGACCCGGCGGCCGCGATGAGATACACCGAATGCCGCCTCACGCAGCTCGCGATGGAGATGCTGGCCGATATCGACAAGGAGACCGTCGATTTCGAGCCGAACTACGACGGACGCACCCAGCAGCCCGTGGTGCTGCCGTCGCGAATCCCGAACCTGCTGGTCAACGGCAGCTCTGGAATCGCAGTCGGGATGGCGACGAACATCCCGCCGCACAATCTGCGCGAAGTCAGCTCAGGTGTGGTCTACCTACTGGAACATCCCGACGTCGACGACGACACCCTGCTCGACGCGCTGGTCGAGCGGATCAAGGGACCGGATTTCCCGACCCGCGGATTGATCGTCGGCACCGACGGCATTGCCGATGCCTACCGCACCGGCCGCGGCTCGATCCGGATGCGCGGCGTGGTGGAAGTCGAGGAGGATACCCGGGGCCGCGCGACCCTGGTGATCACCGAGCTGCCCTACCAGGTCAACCCGGACCACTTCATCGAGTCGATCGCGGCGCTGTCCCGGGACGCCAGACTGGCCGGCATCGCCGAGATCAACGACGAGTCCAGCGACCGGATCGGCATGCGCATCGTGATCACGCTCAAGCGCGACGCGGTCGCCAAGGTGGTGCTCAACAACCTCTACAAGCACACCCAGCTGCAGCACTCGTTCGGCGTCAACATGCTGGCGATCGTCGAGGGCGTGCCCCGCACGCTGCGGCTGGACCAGGTTATCCGGCACTACGTGCGCCACCAGCTCGACGTCATCGTCCGGCGGACCCGCTACCTGCTACGCAAGGCCGAGGAACGCGCCCACCTGCTGCGCGGCCTCGTCAAGGCATTGGACATGCTCGACGAGGTGATCGCGCTGATCCGCCGGTCTCCCACGGTGGACGACGCACGCACCGGGTTGATGCAGCTGCTCGACGTCGATGAGATCCAGGCCAACTACGTGCTGGAAACCCAGCTACGCAGGCTGGCCGCGATGGAACGGCAGAAGGTTATCGACGACCTCGCCGAACTCGAGCGGGAGATCGCCGACTACCTGGACATCCTGGACAAGCCCGAGCGGCAGCGAACCATCGTGCGCGACGAGCTGACCGAGATCGTGGACAAGCACGGCGACGACCGGCGCACCCGGATCACCGGGTACGACGGCGAGGTGTCCAACGAGGACCTGATCGCCGTCGAGGACGTCGTCGTGACGATCACCCGAACCGGTTACGCCAAGCGCACCCGCACCGACCTGTACCGGGCGCAGAAGCGCGGCGGCAAGGGCGTGATGGGTGCGGGGCTGAAAACAGACGACATTGTGGCGCACTTCTTCGTCTGCTCCACGCACGACTGGATCCTGTTCTTCACCAACAAGGGCCGGGTGTACCGGGCGAAGGCCTACGAGCTGCCCGAGGCCAACCGCAACGCACGCGGCCAGCACGTGGCGAACCTGCTCGCCTTCCAGCCCGACGAGCAGATCGCCCAGGTGATGCAGATCAAGGATTACACCGCCGCGCCGTACCTGGTGCTGGCCACCCGTGATGGGCTGGTCAAGAAGAGCAAATTGACCGATTTCGATTCCAACCGCTCCGGTGGGCTGATCGGCATCAACCTGCGCGAAGGCGACGAGCTGGTCGGCGCGGTGCTGTGTGCCGCCGATGACGACCTGCTGCTGGTCTCGGCCCACGGCCAGTCGATCCGGTTCTCCGCCACCGATGAAGCGCTGCGCCCGATGGGGCGGGCCACCTCGGGCGTCTACGGCATGCGTTTCAACGACGGTGACGAGCTGCTGTCCATCGCGGTGGTGCAACCCGGATTGTTCGTTCTGGTCGCGACCGCAGGTGGGTACGCCAAGCGGACCCCGATCGTCGATTATCCGGTGCAGGGTCGTGGCGGCAAGGGCGTGTTGACCATCCAGGACGACCGTCGGCGTGGCAAGCTCGTCGGGGCGCTCGTCGTCGACATCGATGACGAGCTGTACGCCATCACCTCCACCGGTGGGGTCATCCGAACCACTGCCAAAGAGGTGCGCAAGGCGGGCCGGCAGACCAAAGGGGTGCGCTTGATGAATCTCGGTGAAGGGGCGAGTCTGGTGGCTGTCGCACGCAACGCCGAAGAGGCCGGCGACTCCGACGCAGCAGCAGCCGGCGGTGCCCCGACGGGAGGTGATTCGTGACCAGGCCCGAGAACGCCGAACAAACGAAAGCTCCCCCTGTTCTCGGCGATGAGTCTGTCCCGGACGATTCGTCGGCCAACGGCGCGGCAACCTCAGCTCCCCGCCAGCGGCAAGGTTCTACACCGGGTGACGCGGATCCCAAGACAGTCTCGCTGCAAGTCGGGGCACCGGAACACGCCCGTGGTGGAATTCGGGACCAGGCTGACCGGCAGCCGGCAGGCGGCCGCGCGTATGGCTTCACACCCGGCGTCGGCCCGCCAGTAAGCGGCAACGCGACCAGACACGTGCCATCGGGTTCAGTCAGCGGCTCCAAGGACCACAGCGGCGGTACGGACTTCTCACCGTCCACCGTGCGCGTCGGCGGATACACCCCTCCAGAGCGGGTGGAGCCCGCCGCGCCGACCGCTGCGTCCCGCTCGGTCCGGGTCCCGCGGCAGACGAGCCTGCAGCTGCGGCGGCTCGATCCATGGTCGGTGCTCAAGATCTCGCTGGTGCTGTCGTGCTGCGGGTTCCTGGTCTGGCTGGTAGCGGTCGGCGTGCTCTACGGCGTACTGGCAGGGATGGGGGTGTGGGACCAGATCAACGGCACCTACTCCGACCTGACCTCGGTGAACAACCCTCAGGTGACCGAGTTGGTCAGCGGTGGGCGGGTGTTCGGGGCGGCCTTCGTGATCGGCTTGGTGAACATCGTGTTGATGACCGCGCTGGCCACCGTTGGTTCGTTGGTCTACAACGTTGCTGCGGACTTCGTCGGCGGCATCGAGGTCACCCTGTCTGAGCCGGACTGATTCAGCTCTGCACGCGAGTTGGGCGGTGTCGTGACGGTGCGGTAACCTCGCCGGGTCGTGCGGGGGCCTATAGCTCAGTCGGTTAGAGCGCATCCCTGATAAGGATGAGGTCGCTGGTTCAAGTCCAGCTAGGCCCACTGGAGAACAACCATCGTGGCAAGGAGGCGATCCGTCGTGAAGAAGATGGTCATGCTGTTGCTCGTCGGTCTGGTTGCATTGATCCTCGTCCAGCGTCAGCGTTCAGCCAAGGCAGAGGCCGACCTCTGGCGTGAGGCCACCACACCAGGCATCTGAGTCGCCGCTGGGCACCCGACGCGCCTGGGAACCGGGGACGTAGCTCAACTGGTAGAGCACCGCCTTTGCAAGGCGGGGGTTGAGGGTTCGAGTCCCTTCGTCTCCACGAAGTTTGCCAGTCGCAGCTGTGATCGGTTCTGTTCTGTGGACGCGGGTATCAGTCGTTGTCCGGCATGTACTGGTCGTTCTCATAGTAATCGAGGAGGTCGGTAAACGTCGGGTAGTCGTAGGTGACCAGCTCGTCGCCCTCCCATTTGGCGCCTAGCTCCTCGGCCCACTCCAGGTCGTTAAGACCGGGCGGCGCCTCTCCGGACCAGCGGAATGGCACCATCGGGTTGAATTTGTCACGGCGGGCCAGGACTACCCGTTCGCCCTCTTGTTTCGGCGCTGTCACGGCCGCCGATCGTACTCCCCGGGGCGCGGTGAGGGGATACGGTTAGTGGCTGGTTTCACCGTCTGCGGGGTATGCCAGCTTGACCCAGACGCGGCCATACCAATGGCTATACCACCAGTCAGCGCAGGGCGGTCGGGTCTGTTGGGACGCGTCCGTCGCTGCGCTGCTCGAGGGTGGCACGTAGCCGCACGGTGGTGCCCTCAGCGGTGGGATGCAGCTGGACGTCGCCCGTCAGCGTGCGCATCATTGCCAGGCCGCGGCCTCGGTAGCCCGGTTCGCCGGGGGGAGGGCGCCAGCGGCCGTGGTCGGTGATGGTGATCAGTAGCTGGTCCTGGTCGCGCCGGGCCGCCAGGCGCATCACCGGGTTGGGATGGTCGGGGTGGTAGGCGTGTTCGACCACGTTGGCCAGCGCTTCATAGACCGCCATGGTGAGGTCGTCGATCAGGTCGGCAGGGGCACCGAGGGCGCGCAGCCACTGCCGCACCCGCACCCGTAGCCGGCGCGCGTTGTCAGCGTTGGCCTCGATGGTCACCTCGAGCGGCTGGCTGGTCGTGATGGCGTTTCTCCCGACCCGTGCCGGGGGCAAGACCGACCCAGCCCACGCGGAAAGCATGACGGTCCGCCCTGTGGTCTGTCGTCTGTGGGTGAGAACACCCTGGTAGCTGTGGATACCCCGTTAGACCGCATCGCACACCTGCCGGATTACCTCGTCGCCGCAGGACGGCTGGGCTGGTAGGCGGCTACCATGGCGGGTAGCGGTTAGGCAGCCAGCCGCTTTCCTCAGCACATGCTGATCGGGGAGCGCTGCTATCGCTTGTGCCGATGGTGTCCCGTCGCGGTGTCGGGCGTATCGGCGTCTCCTGGTGGTGAAACGTCTAGGAGGAGCGCGTCGGGTGTGCGTGAAACAGCAGCACCGTGACTCCCAACAGCGGTCCAGGCCGCAGGCCGCACTCACCGAGCCTCGCTCGAACGGGCGGTGGCAAGGACGGCAGGCATTGACGGTGACAGCCCTGCCCTGCTCCGCGGATAACGTGTTGGTGCTGCAGTTATCTGGTGACATCGACCTGTGCACCGTGGAGCGCTTGCGGGAGTATCTGGACGGCCACCTATCCGGCGCCTATCGCGGGATGGTGCTGGACTGCGCTGAGGTGTCGTTTCTGGCCGCCTGCGGGATCGGTCTGCTGGTCGAAATCGTCGACCGAGCCCGCCTCGCACAGGTGCAGATCCGGCTGGTTGCCCAGAGTCGAGCGGTGCTGCGCGCCTTGCAGGTGACCGGAGTCAACGAGCTCGTGCCAAGGGCTGACACGGTCGACGAGGCGGTAGCGCTGTGCACGATTTGAGTGCGCAGCGCCGCAAGGTCAACCGGAGTATCATGTCCGTCGGCGCATACGAGGCTGGGCTCGCAAGGAGGCTGGGATGACGCACTACAGCGAAGGGACCGTGCTCACCTGCGCGCATGAGGGATGTGACTGCCGGGTTCACATCGATAAGGAATGCCACTGCTCGACCGACGGCCGGTACATGTGCGCTTGCGGTGCACCCTTGGTCGAGGTCGATGGCACCAGCAGCACGCAAGCGAGCGCCGGATAACGTCAGAGTTGGTGATCATAGGGGCGCTGCGGTAGCCGGGAGAACGCGATCAACCCTGGGGCGGATCCCAATGAGTGGGCACTCTGCGCATTGTCCCGTCGCAGGCGCACGGCTCGGTGTTCATCGTGCGGGACTTCTGATGTGAGGTTGACGCTACCGGTGCCGGCGGCGAGAAGTCCCGCTCGGGATCAGGCGCTGGTTCGGTGATGGGCGCCGGAGCGTGCGCTACTGGGATGGGTTGCGGCTGCACGGGAGTCCGGACAACCGCCGGACGGATCGCCGGCTGCTGGCGTACCGGTGCGGGAGCTGACGCGATCGGTTGCTTCACCACCTCAGGCTGGTGGATAGCGACAGGTTGGGGCGCGGGATCGGGTTGCTGCGCTGGGGCAGGCTGCGGGGCCGGGACTGGCTGGGGCACCAGGTTCGGTTGCTGCGTCCCGGCATGCTGATCGACCGGGTTCGCCTGAGGCACGAGTGGATCAGCCGGCGGGGCGGAGAATGCCCCCGCGGTGATCCCCGTCAACACCAGGACAGTCGCGCCGCTCGCCACCAGAGCCACCACGGTGTTACGCAAACTGAGCACAATTCCCCCCAAGCTTTACCAACTCGCGTACCTCTCCCATAGCGATAGCAGACCACGTTCCGTTAGCACGCGGGCGGAAATTCACGACGTGTCTAACGGCGTGACGAACTGCAACTTAGTACATGAGAGAGCGAAGTAGGCTGCCTGCGTGCAGCTACTCGAGTGGAACGCCTCCGCCTACGACCAACTGCCGCTGCCACATCAGCGGTGGGGCCGCCAAGCGATTCGCCGGTTACAGCTGGCCGGCGATGAAACCGTCATGGAGCTCGGCTGCGGCACGGGTCGTGACGCCGAGCTGCTCCTCGATGCGCTCCCGAACGGTCGGGTGGTCGCCGTCGATGGGTCCGAACAGATGCTGGCCCAGCTACGCCACCGGCTGGCAGGCCGGATGGACCGGGTCACCGTGGTGCGGGCCGACCTGCGCCAAAGCCCACGCCAACCGGGGCTCTTCGATGAGCCGGTGGATGCCGTGCTGAGTGTGGCGACCCTGCACTGGCTGCCCGACCATGATGTGGTCTTCCAGACCGTCGCGGCCTCGCTGCGCCCAGGCGGTCGATTCGTGGCTGAGGCGGGCGGGACTGGCAACATCGAGCGAGTGTGCATGGCCCTTCGCACCGTCGATGGCAGCGGTGGCAGCAGCGACGGGGATGGCGGGCAGTTGTGGAACTTCGCCGGGATCGAGCAGACCACCCGCCGGCTGCAGCGAGCCGGGTTCACCGATATCACCGTCGAACTCGTGCCCGACTCCGCGGTCCTGGAACGCGGTGAGCAGTTCGAGGCGTACCTGGCCACCGTGATACTCGCTGCTCAACTGCGCGACCTGCCGGCGCACCAGCGTCAACCCTTCGTGCGTGCGGTCGCTCGGGAACTGGATGAACCGGTTGTCGATTACGTGCGCCTGCAGATCGACGCGACGCGCGCCTCACTGCCGTAGCCCTAAACTTGGCGGGTGCCTGCCGACGAGGTGCTCGGTGATCCGGCGCGGCTAGCGGCGGTGGCTGCAGTACTCCAGGTGGCCAAGGCCAGCCAGGGGGCCTTGGACCGGCTCGCCGAGCTGGCCGCGATCGTGATGGACGCCCCGATCGCCATCGTCAACCTGATCGACACCCAGCAGCATCTGGTGGGCCAGTTCGGCCTCGGCGAGCCGCTCGTGACATCCCGGCAGGCGTCGATAGACACCGGTTATTGCCCGTCCACCTTCTTCGCCGGTCGTCCCCTGCACATCGAGGATGCCGCCGAGGATCCCGCGTTCGCCGACCATCCAGCTCGTTGGGAGCTGGGTTTCGCCGCCTATGCCGGGTGCCCGCTGCGCGACGCCGACGGGCAGCTGATCGGAACCCTGTGCGTGGTGGACACCCGCCCGCGCCGGTGGCGGCGGGTGGACCGCCAGGCCCTGGAGGCGCTGGCGACCTCGGTGGTCAACGAACTGGCGTTGCACCAGGACATCGATCGGCGTGGCAGATTGCTGGACGCCTTCGCCGCCGCCCCGGCCGCGATCGCGGTCACCCGTGGCCCGCGCCACCTGGTGGAGTACTGCAACCCGGCCTACAGCGCGCTGTTCGGGACCGTGCCCGCGGAAATGCCTGCCAGGGAGGCGGTACCGGCGCTACCGGCCGAGTTCTTCTCCTTGATGGATCAGGTACTGGCGGGCGGCGAGGTGTACCGCACCAGCGAGGCCCCGCTGACCATGATCTGGCCGGGCGAGCAGTCGCCCCGCGAACGCTTCTTCGATTTCTCCTACTCCGCCATCGGCCGCGGCGCTGATGATGAAGTGGACCACCGCGGACTGCTCGTGGTGGCGGTGGAGGTCACCGAACAAGTCCAGACCCGCATCGAGCTGGAACGCCACGCCAGGCGCCAGGAGTTGCTGGCTCGGGCCAGCGCCGCGTTGAACCGAAGCCTGGACCCGACTGCGGAACTGCAGGCACTTGCCCGCGTGGTGGTCCCCGAACTCGCCGACCTGTCCACCGTGCACCTGCTCGCCCACCCGACCGCGCCGGGCGCCGATCCAGCACTGCCGGTGATAACTGACCGGGTGGCCGTTGCCGGCGCCCCCGGCGTCGTGCTGCCACCGAAGTTGACCGGCCTGCGGTGGGACGGCAACAACGACCCGATCACCGCCGCGATCCGCCGAGGTGACCTGGTCCGCCAGCCTTTCGCCACCGGCGAGCCGCCGTCGTGGTCGCAGACCACCGGATCGGTGCCCACGTTCCGCGGGGGGCTACGCAACCTGATGGTCGCTCCGGTGATCGTGGACGGGCTGATCGTCGCGGTGGTGTCCTTCGCCATGCAGGAGGATCGACCGCTGTGGAGCGACGATGATCTCCACGCGTTGCGCCAGATTGCTCGCTATGCGGGGATCGCCTTGGAGCACGGCATGTCGTACCAGGCCACCCGCGAGTCGGCAATGGTGCTGCAACGCAGCCTGCTCACCGAACCACCCTCCGTGTCCGGATTGCGGATCTGTGCCCGCTACCGCCCGGCTGGCCGTGATGAGGTGGGGGGTGACTGGTACGACGCCTTCCAGCGTGGTCCCGATCAGCTCGCCCTGGTGATCGGCGATGTAGTCGGTCATGACATCACCGCCGCGGCCGCAATGGGTCAGCTGAGTGCCATCCTGCGGGGATTGGCGCTGGATCGCAGCGACGGGCCGGCCGCCATTCTGGATCGGCTTGGCGCGATCAACACCCAGCTGGGCATCACGCCGTTCGCCACCCTGCTGTTCGCCACGCTCACTCGGGTGGATGACCGCTGGACGATGTGCTGGGCCAGCGCAGGGCACCCACCTCCGTTGCTGCTCACGTCGTGCGGTGTCCAGCTGACGGAGCGGGTCCGGGGCACCGCCTTGGTTGCCACGAAGACTCCCCCGCGCGACGAGGCGCAGATCAGCGTTGCGGCTGGGTCGACCTTGCTGTTCTACACTGACGGCCTGATCGAATGGCGAGGTCAGGACTTAACGGACAATCTCAACGCATTCGTGGCCCGCGCCGCTGCGTCCGAGCACAACGCTATCGAGCCGCTGTGCGATGACCTCATCGCCGACGCACCGACCGACGACGATATCGCCATGCTCGCGGTCCATGTGGGGGACGGCTAGCGCGGGGGTGCGACCACCTATTACGTCAGGTCGTCGAACTCGCCGGCTTTGACGCCGCGGATCCACGCGTTCATTTCAGCGCGCGTGAACAGCACCAGTCCCTCGTCAGGGTGATTGCTGTTCCGCACTGCGATGTGTCCATCTGGACAGACGGCAACCTCTACGCAGGTCCCGTTATTGCCACTGAAGCTGCTGGTGCGCCAGAGGGTGACGGAAGAGGATGAGACGGTCACGGTGTGTCTCCGACATCATAATTTGAGCATCGATTGGATCAGTGCAATGGACCGCTCGGGACTGAGGGCGGCCCGTTGCAGGTCGTTCGCAACCATGCTATACGCCCGGACCTGATCCGCATCTTGAAGATACAGGGCGCCGTCATGGAGCTCGACGTAGCCGATCGAGCGTACGGTCTCGAATCCGAGCACCACGAACTGACCAGTGAGCGCGGTATGGGGTCCGTCCTCCGGCCGGATCACCTGAATGGTGACGGTAGGGAGCTCCGCCATAGCCAGCAGGTGCCGCAGCTGCGCCTGGCGCAACTCCGGGTCGCCCACTGCTAGGCGCAGTGCTCCCTCGGTGAGGACGGCATGGAGCTTGAGCGGGCGCTCGGGATCGGTGAGCCGGCGGGTGCGGGCGATCCGGAATCCAACGAACCGTTCGCTGTGGTCGGCGCGGACCCGCGGAGTGCTGGCCGTGAGGGCAGCCGCGTACTGACCGGTCTGCAGCAGGCCGGGGATGATGATCGGCTCGAATACGAATTCGCTCTCGGCCAGGCCTTCCAGGCCCACGAAGGTCTTCAGCCAGTCCGGCACCACCTGGGCCCACGGTGCCCACCAGGTGGCTTCGTCGGCTCGACTGGTCAACGAGATGAGCCGGTCGATATCGCGTTGATCAACTTGGTAGGTCGCCAGCAGCCGGGCGATGTCATCCGGATCCTGCTGCTGGCGCCCGGTCTCCAGATGACCGAGCTTGGCCCGGCTGATGCCGCTGTGGTCACTGGCCTCGGTCAGCGACAGCTTCGCCGCGTTGCGGTACCGGGCCAATTCCACGCCGATCAACCAGCGCAGCGGCGCTGGATCTCCTCGCGACACCATTCATGCCGCCGGATTTGTCATGAGACGTCTCATGTATAGTCCCCCGAACTGATACATGCCCCACCGTCCGAAGTGTACGAACGGCCCGACCGATGCAACGAGCGTCCAGCCCGGGTGGTTGCTGGTGAAGCTACCGGTTTGTCCATTAGTGTCCCGCCCGACTCGCTGCTGAGGTCTGCCAGGGACGTCCAAAGCGGCGACGGCCCGCCCGTACCTCCCCGAAACGGGCGGAGCCGTCGCCTTCCGCACCACCGGGGGGAGACAACCGTGGAACAGCCGCGACAGGATGGCCGGGTTCGGTCCGATTCGAGCTTGGCTACCGACGTGCGGCTGCGCGGTCTGCGCGTGCCCGATCCCCAGTTCCCCAGTAAGGGCGCGGCTTTCCGTCAGCCCGCAAGCCCCGTGCCGTGTCCGGCCGCTGCTGCCCGGACCGATCCTGAGGTCCAGCGGCCGAGTGTCGAACAGCTGCGGTGGGCGCGCTGCCCCGAGGATGGGCAGCTGCACCTGGTGCAACCCGGCGACGTGGCGCGGGCTGCCGCCAGCGGATCCGCCGAGGCTTTTTGCGGGCACCTGATCGTGGCGGAGGGCCTGACGATCAACAGTGTGGCGTCCGGAGCGTTGTGCATGGCGTGTGTCATGGCGGCGACGTCATGATGACGGCCTGACGGCGTCGGCTCAGCTGAGATAGCCCTCGACTTCGCCGACCGGGCGGACCTGTGCGCCACCCGGATCCTGCCCGGCCGCCGCGCGGGCTCGACGTTGCCGCAGTAGATCCCAGCACTGGTCGAGCTGCTGTTCCAGGGTGGTCAAGGCAGCCTGTTCCGCATCGGTGGTCAGTTCGCCCCGACCGAGCCGCTCGCGCAGTGTGTGCTCGGTATCGACCAGCTCACGGATGCGCCCGAGCACGTCACGTTCGTCCATCCGGCTCGACCTCTCGTCTCCAACCATGGCGGCCGCGACCCTTCGGGCCTACCACTGGCCACGCTAGTGGCTCGTGCTGTCGCCAAACTGGTCGACGTGGTCGTAGGTTATGGTCCGGCCACTGCCCTGAATGCTCTGACCCGGCTCACCGGGATGACCTGGCGCACCGTTCTGGCCGGCCTGATCGCCGCCGTCTGCGCCGTCTGCGCCGTCTGCGGGGCCGGCGCTGAGCAGTGACAGGACGGTGCGGGCCGGCAACAGCGCGACGTGCTGTGCCTCGAGCTCGGCAAAACTCATTGGATCGGACATGACGGCCTCCTGGACGGCGCGCAGAGCCGGATTGGTGCGTTCACGGTGCCCAGGGCGAGTGGCCGGTCGCAATCCGTAGCCGTACGTAACCTCTGGAGTCTGGTACGTACATCTGGCGGTGGCCGGGTATCTCGATGGCGAGACCGACATCGGGGAGGGTGAGAATGCGTCCGATCGACGAGCAGACCGTGTTGGTCACCGGCACCACCAGCGGCCTAGGGCGGCGCTTGGTTCAGCGGCTTGCCGCGTCCGGTGCCACCGTCATCGCGCACGGCCGCGATACCGAGCGCCTGCGCCGCACCCGGGAGGAGATCCGCGAGGCGACCGGCCGGGAGGTGGACACCGTGCAGGCTGATCTCGCCGATTTGACCCAGGTTCACCGGCTGGCCGACGCGGTGCTGGATCTGTATCCACAGCTGCATGCGCTGGTCAACAACGCCGGAGTCGGGTTCGGTGCGCCGGGCTCCGGCCGGCAGGTCAGCGCTGATGGCATCGAGCTGCGCTTCGCGGTCAACCACCTGGCAAGTTACCTGCTGGCCCGGCGGCTGACCGAACGGCTGGTCGCGTCCGCCCCGGCCCGCATCGTGCAGGTCGCCTCCGCCGGTCAGCTGGCGCTTGATCCCGATGATCCGTTGACCGAACGTGGCTACGACGGTGTCACCGCGTACCGGCGATCCAAGCTGGCGCAGGTGATGGCCAGCTTCGACCTGGCCGCCGACCTGGTGGGGACCGGCGTGTCCGTCAACGCGGTCCATCCGGCCACGTTCATGGACACCGCGATGGTCCGCGAGGCCCGGCAAACGCCGAGCAGCAGTGTCGAGGAGGGTGTCGACGCGGTCTGGTGGCTGCTCACCGATCCCGACCTGGACTGGGTCAGCGGCCACTACTTCGACGGCACCAAGACCGCCCAACCCGATCCCCAAGCCGACGACCCCGCTGCCCGCGCCTGGCTACGCCACCTCTCGGACTCGCTCATCACCCGCTAGCCAGCCGGCCAGACCGCGGTCTGGATGCAGACTGCTGTTTTGCAGGCCCCGATTACCGCAGTCTGCATCCAGACCGCGGTAGCACGATCTGGCACACTACGGATCCGGGTCGCCGAGTAACGAGCCGTTTAGTTAGACGTCTCATGACGTCTTCTGATGACAGGGTACAGATGAATCGGCATTCGATTTTATCGGCGTGGCGATGACCAAAACCTAATGCCGTTACCGGCGTGGTTCTACACTGCGGCAAGCTGAAAGGGCTCCGTCTTGCCCACCCGATCTGGCGAGGTGATCAGCGGACAGGCGGGCTTGTAAGGAAGGGGACGCTCCATGCGGCGCCGCGCGGGCACCAGCCGAGTAGCGTGCCTTGGGGCGCGCCCACCCCTTATTTCTTCGATGTTCGTAATCGTCTTGCTAACCCCGATGACTTGGGTGGTGGCCGCGTGAACGAGTTGTGGTCGGACGATTTTGAGGTGCTGCACTGGGTCGTCGAGCGATTCGAGCGCACAGGGCACAGCATCGAGGTTGGTGAGGCGCTGCGGGTTTTTCCTGAAGAGCAATACGATAGCGTACGAAACTCGTTGGTCCGCTTGAGTAGTCACACCTACATGGTGACCGTCAACGGCGGTGGACGCGGGGGAGTTGTCAAGACTGGCTCGCCGGCAGTTAATGAGGCCACCGACCGCGCCCTTCGCCTGGCAGAAACGTTGTCGGATAACCCGGAATTACTCGCTGATCGGATCTTGGCGGTGCTGGCCGAGGGAGTCGTGAGCGAGGCAGATCCCCAGAAGCGGTACAAGCTCGAGGCCGGCCTCAGGGGTGTCGGCGGCATGACCCGAGACGTTTTCGTGGACGTCATCGCCGCGGCTGTAGCGCGGTCGACCGCGCTCACGAGGGGGTGGACGCGTCCGTATGACCCGGCATCGCAGGATCAACCGCAGCACCTTGGTCAGCCGGTGACCGGCGCACATGCGGCCGTGTCCGACGACACCGATGGGACGGACTTGTGGAGTCCGAACGACGTGTCCGGCGAGTCCGTGAGCAAGGGACAGCGCATTGCGGAGAAGAGAGTGAATTGGGGGCATCGGTAACCAGCTGATCATGTCAGCCCGGGTGCGGATGCCCACGCATCTATCCACGCCGTTGCAGTGGGGAATCCGGCCACGGCTGCAAACCCGCCGAGCGATATCAAGGCCGGAGACAAAAAACGGGACCCGGAGGGCAGCGGGGCACATCGTGCGGATCGCATGGACACCGGGGTCGCCCAGGAGCCGAATGTTGATCCGGAGAGTCCGGCCATGAATCCAGGTGACCAAGGCGGCTGACGCATTCCCCGTAAGCCTGCGCGGCTAACCACCCAGCGCAGTTTCACCAGATCCGACAGCCATAGGCCTGTGGTCGGTTTCATGTTGCGGGCGAGAAAAGATGTGGTCCGGGCCTGGATGACCGCTGAGGTGTGCCCTCGGCGTGCCCCGGCCTGCTGCCGCAGAGCCGACGGAAACCACGTGGAAAGCGGCATCACTTAGCGTAGCCGCCGCACCACACGCCGTCGCGTCCCGGCAGCCGGTCCGGCACATGCCTGGGGGTTTCCCGATTTCACGACACAGGGGGGTTCGTTATGCCTTGGATCTGCGCAGGGCTAGCTGGTTCGGTGCTGGTCGCGGCCACCACCACACTGGTCACTGCAGCGCCTGCGAGCGCGCAAGTGCCGCCGCCAGTGCCGGTGGATCCGGCGGCGGGAGCACCCACCAGCGTTGCTTGCGGGATCAGTTACCCGGCCGAGGATTCCGCTGCTTCGACGAGCTTCCCGGCCAATACTGTGACTTTACGTAGCGGTCCGAGCAATTCCTGCATTCAGACCGGTCAGGGCACGCACGATCAGCTCGCCCAATACCTGTGCTTCACCCCTGGCGACGGTGGCACGTGGACTTTCCTGCGCAACGTCTCCACTGGTGACCAGGGCTGGGTCCGAGACGCCTTGCTGGCGGGCAACGGCAGCCAGGTGCCTTGCGACACGACCGCGCCACCCGCGGGGCTTGACTTGATACAGACGCTGACCGGATCTGTCGCCGCACTACCGGTGAACCTGCCGGTGCTCCAGCCGCAGGCTGCCCCAAAGGCTGATTGGCTCGGCCCTTTGTTTTTGTTCGATGCGCTGTCCGCTGATCTGAGCCGGTGAAAACAGTCAGCGCTAGCAAGGTGGTCGTACCAGCGCCCTCGGGGGTTGGCGCTTTGGCGCTGGTACGGCCGTCGTGTTAACGACGACGGTTGCTCGCGGTCGCGGTTGTGATCAGTTTGTCCCGATGGTCGGATCCCGCTGTGGCCCAGGCCACCTAGCCAGCCTCAGTGGCCGCGCTGGTGTCCGGCAGGCGGTCGATGCCGGAGTCGAGTCGCCGGTCGAGCCAGACCCGGTCGCGGATGTCTATGCCCTCGACGCGGAGGCCCGGTGGGTAGCCGGTGGCTATGGTGAAGGCGTCGCGCTCGACCGAGCGCATCCGAAAGCCGTGGCGTTGATAGAAGCGCAGGTTGTCGATGTCCGCCGACGCGGTCCCCACCCACAGGGTGGATCCCCCTTCATCGGTGAGTGCCGCTATGGCGGTGGTCAGCAGTCCTCCGCCGATCCCAGTGCCCTGGTGGTCTTCCCGCACCGCCATGTTCGTGATCTCGGCTTCACCCGGGTGGCCGGTAGCGACCAGCTGCAGGTGCCCGAGCACCTCATCCCCGCTGGTGGCGACCAAGACGCGACCGGCATCGAGGTAGGAGTCCAGCCGCGCTGGTGAGTCCTCGGCCAGCGCGAACAACGGTCGCAACCGAGCCCGCGAACCGGCATACCATTCCACCCGAACAGCCTCGGCCATCGGGCCTGCCAGGCTCTTGCAGAAGAACTGCAGCCGCTCGGTAGGCCGAAACCCCAGCCGCCGGTGCGCGCGCAAGCTGACGGTGTTGTCCAGTTGTGCATCGGATCCGATCTCGGTGAAACCCGCCGACCGTGCCCACCGCTCCACGGCCGCGATCAGTGCCCGACCCACCCCCGTCCGGCGCAGGTCTTCACGTACATACCAGCCCTCCACGTAGGGCACCGGAGCGCTGCTGCAGCCGTCCGCCCACGCCCGGACCGTGGCCGACACGAACCCACCCAAGCTCGCGTCGGCGGACTCCCACACCCAGACTGTCTCGCCGGGGTCCTCGCCGTCGTCGCCGTCCCAAATCAGTCGCTTCCACTCGGCCACCTGGGCGCGATCCTCGGCGCGGATGCCACGCACTGCCATAAGTGAAGTCTCCTGCCATTGCGGCGTGGAGGCGAAGATGTGGCAACCACGTGGCACAGCGGCGGGGGTGGCCTCGGCCGTGTGACCTGTCACCAACCGTAGCGGCCTCGCAGGGATCGGCTGTTGCCTAATTGACCGGCGCGCCGTGAACTCGACAGGACCGTCATCCCAAGTCCTGGCGAGGTCGGTAGCGTCGAGTTCACGGCGAAGAGTAGGGTTAACCCTACTAAAGGCGGGGGATTTACTTCGCTTTCTTTGGGGGCGCCCTCCCTGGCGAGACGCAACTCGCAGAGTCACTCTTCTACTGTTACTACAGGACAGCACAACCAGTAAGGATGACTCGTCATGTTCACGCTAGCAATAGTACTGGGCTCAGTCGGGGCGCTATTGATCCTCGTTGGCCTAATCGGAGGCGACTTCACCTTCTCGGGGTCCGCGATACCCAAGGTAGGCAAGGTTTCGCGGGTACTCAGCTTTACGGTGGGTGGGTTTCTCGTCCTGTCGGCCCTATCCATTGTCGTCTTGGACTCGTCGAATTCTAATCAAACGTCGGCGAACCCGGCTGCCCTCCAGCCGCTGTCTCATCAGTCCTCCATATCGGATTCGTCGACGAACTTCCGGTCGGCTGACAATGAGGGGACCAGCCCTTACTCTCCAACGGATCAGAACGTGGTCTCGCTCCTGAGCGAGCGGCCATCATTCCGGCAGGTTCCTGGCGCCGACCTTGTTTCGATTTCTCACGCCGAGTGCGGTGTGCTCCAAAGGGGAGGCCACGGGAGTGACGTTGTCGCCATCATGACCAACAATGGAGCGAGCGCTGCCGACGCATCGTACGGCCTTGGCGTTGCCGTTGCCGCCTACTGCCCCGACTACCTCAGTGCCGCCAGCCAGTGATCCACAGTCGAATAAGGATGGCAGTGTCGCGGAATTCCCACCGGACCCGTCCGGCGGGAATTCGGCATGGTGTGGTGCCACGTTCCCAGCCGCGAGGAAGTCATTTCTCCGCTGACCGCGACTCCTACCCGCCATTCGCGGGCCATCTTCCCCGGGTATCGGCACGCTACCGGCGATCCACCCACAGGCTGTGCACATCAGGTCCACACCATGTTGATGCCGATGTCGCAGACCCCACCGCTACGGTGACGCCCTGTGAGCCAGACACCGACCGATGACCGGCCTGGTGACCAGCAACATGGTGCCGATAGTGCGGCCGGCGGTGCTGGCGCAAGCGCAGTGTTCGGGCCGGCAGGGGCCGGGGGTGATCTTGCGGCGACGTGGCGGGCGCCGACGCGCACCGCCGGCAGCCTCCCGGAATCACTGAAACCCGACGTCAGGGCAGCACCGCCGGGCTTACTGTTGAATGGGCGATGTGCACGATTAACGAAGGCGGATGCGGGGAATCCCTCTGCCATGGTTCGATCCGGCTACTGTGTGCCATGCTCTGGCCCACCGGTGCAGCGGTTGGATGCGCCGCGGCTGGATGTGACCGTACCTGCGACTTCGCAGAACGCCACCGCGTTGCGCCGGACCTTCTCCTGCTGGGTCCATAGTCTCATTGCACATGACGCCGCCGAGGATCTCACCGTCGCGGTGTATGAAGCCCTCACTAACGCCGCCGAACACGCCTTCACCGTGCAGCCGACACCAGGTTCCATCTGGCTGCAAGCCATCGTCGCCGACGGCCAGATCACCGTCACCATCGCCGACAACGGCAGCTGGAGGCCTCCCACTGATTCCGGCGGCTACCGCGGCCGTGGACTTCCGCTCATACATCAGCTCACTGAAGCGCGTATAGCACCGAGCCCATACGGCACGACGGTATTCATACGTCGTCAGTTACCCGCCGAGCGCTACGACGAGTTGACTTCGCTCTGAGTGTCGGAGAGTGGTCGACACCCGACCCGGCGGCGCGGACCTCCGCAGGAAGCACCGACCGAGCCGGGTGCCGAGGTAATCCTCGATCGTCGGGGATGTGACCGAGGCACCGGGGATGCTATACCCCTGCCGCGGACGTCGTGCACGTGCATGTGAACAACGCAGATGTACAGTGCCTCTGCACAAACCGCAGCCTACGGCGAAGCCTGGTCAGCCGTGGTGGGTCCGTCCCGGCAGGCCTGCCGTACTCCAGTAGCTGAGTGATCAGTGCGATCCGGCAACTGGCCCACTGGGGCGACGGCCGGCGACGAAGCGCAGCGGCGCCTTCCACGGCCGGGGCAGCACTGAGACTTGCGCAAAGCCGCCCTCGGTCAGCAGGGCCGCCGTCTGGTCCGGGGACAGGGCCTGTGGTGCGCAGCTCGCGATCAGCGCCGGCTGTATCGATGAAGCGCGGCCCTGGCTCTGTAGCACTGTCGGATCGTCGAACACCCAGCCAGGTGCCCGCTGCGGGCGCTCCATTAGATCGGCCGCCTGCAGGAAAAATGCCCGAATGGCGTCGGCCACTGTCCTGGCCTGCTCAGCTGACAGCGTCTGCAGTGCCTGGCTCAACCCCATGGCGTCGACGGCACCATCGAGCAGCGGAGTCACCGCCGGGTGGCCTGGCTCGTGGTCGGCGAGAAGACGCAGCCGAGCACCGAGCGCGGCGAGTGCTTCCAGCGATGTGTTCAATCGAAACGCGGTCCCGATAATCAGGTCGATGCTCACAGCGCGTCGTCTCGATTCCCGCCGCAGCGGATTTGATGTGGTGTGCCGGGGTAAGTATTGCGTTGGTCGGGTTTGGCGTCATCGGCTTGAAGTGCCGAGGTTTTGGGATCCGGTGGCGGAAGTTTGGGGAACCAGCTCATCCATCTCACGGAGTCGCAGTCCTGGCGGGCGGGCTGGCTTGGCCGCGGAGTTTGCGACCCGGGCTGGGCTGGGTTGTGATCACCGCTCGTTCGGTGGTGTGACCGCGCGTTGCGGCGCCGTAGCGTCACGTATGGCGATGACTCGGTCGCCATGGGTATCACGGATCTATGGGTGCGAGGGAGCGGCGATGGCGACGGGCACAGTCAAGTGGTTCAACGAGTCGGCAAGCAGCCGTCTCACACACTCCCGCCCGTTGCGGCAACGTCCTAGTTGACCTGCTTGCCGAGCAACGTGCCGTCTCAGCGTTTCCGCTCGACGAACTCTTTTACCAAGGACGTCATCGATCCCGGATGCCGGGCGCCGCCCTGGTGGATGTCCTACGGATTCCGATCTCCTTCTCGCGGAGCAACGCTGCCTCCAAACGAGTGGCCAGGGAGGCGCCCGGCCGGTCATCCCGGAAAGACGCCCGGTTGCGGTCGTGATCGACTCCCGTTCGCTTCGCGAGGATCTTCCTGAAGCACTGCAAGTACGCAAGGAGACAGCAAAGGTGGTACCTAACGGCACGGTTGTGCGGATCAGAGGGCAGCGAAACTCGGCTAAGGCTCCGCGACAACAAGGTGTGGGCTTTCCTGCTGAAGGCGCTGATAGACACTCCGGCGGCCTTGACGTATCGAGTGTTGCGCGCAGCTCCATCGCGGTCGTGGAAGCCGGCCGTCCCGCCACATTTTTCCCGATGGGACTAGTTGTTCTGCGCGCGTGGTCGTATCTGCGTTTCGTGATCCAACAAGCCAAGAACCCCCGATGGGCCGCGGTTGGTTCTGGTGCTCATGCGCGCAATGTTCCAGCGGTTCGGTCCAGTCGCCAGAAGTTCTGGCCCCGGTGCTCGAGTCCTGGGTGTGATCGGCCGGTGCCGCCGGATGCGGTGCACGATGTATGTGGGCGGGCCGCCCCGTATGTGGCGTTGATTCGCGCACCCAGGCACGGGGGGCCGTGTTGCCCGGGGACGTGTCCGGGGTGTCGAGCGTGTTTGGATACTCCGCGGGTCAAGGCGGGGTGGTGTGTTCGGTGTGGTGTCTGTGTGGTGTGCTGCCGGGGTCACGGTGTATTGGCTTCCCCTACGACCCGTGGGTTACCTCAACCATCTGCGAACCCGCGAAAGCATGGCCATCGCCAAGCGAAAGGCAAACTGCGCGGCAAACTGTCCAAAGTACCCGAGTCAGCGCAGCGCTCCATCCTCCGTCGCTACGCCGCAGGCGAGGTATCCCTAGCCGATCTGGCCAAGGCGTACAACGTCGGCCGCTCCACTATCCACCGCACTCATCCTGAGCAGCACTGACGCTCTTAGCACCTAACCTGGCTTGCCGCTCTTCGGTGAACTGGCTTGGATGACCCGGCATCGAGACCGACCCGCCGCGGTTGCGCGCTGTCATCGAGAAATACGTAGCCCAGGGCATCGGCTACCTCAAGTGCCCCACTGGTGCCATCTGCCAGGATCAAGATCAGGTCGTGGGGTAACTTTTGTCGGTCGAAGTCCGATTCCGCCGATGCCATCGTCGCACGCATCGAGACCTTGACGACGAGTTCGGAGGACTGAGATGACCACCGCCGACCCCCCCGCGTGGCGGATCTCCAGCCGCAGCAGTAACGGCGAGAACTGTGTCGAGGTGGCCCCAGCAGCAGACGGCGTGGTGCTGCGACACAGCAAGCACCCCTCCGCCGGCACGATCACCTTCCCCGGCCCCGCATGGAGGGTGTTCGTCCACGACGCTCGCGAAGGTCAAGCGAATACCAACGGCGTAGCCACCGTTACGAAGATCGGCGCCGACACCCTCGTGAAGTCACTCCACAGCACAGTCGCGCTGCTCTTCGACGCCGAGGAGTGGTCGGCCTTCCTCGCCGGAGCCGCCGCCGGCGAATTCGACTTCACCAGCCAACTGGCGTCGGCACAGAGTCCCGCCGCATTGGTCGAACTCACCAGCCAGTTCTTCGCTACGGCCGATGTCCCCTATCGGGCCACCGTCAACACCGTCAGTGACGGCGACCTCTGGGTGAGCTGCTGGGCTAACGATGGCGCGCTCTACTCGGCCAACGGGGATGGCCGCGGTTTTTCAGCGAACCCCAAGGACTCCTCCGACGTCGTGGTGAACAGGATCACCGGTACGCCACCGACCGGCCTCAGCGGCGTCCGGCTCAGCGGTGGGAGCCAGGTAGCAAAGATCTGGACCGCAGGCAACTACAACCGCAAGCCCACTGGGATGGTCGCCGTTGACGGCAATGGCGACGGGCGTGACGAGCTGTACCTGGCCGTGCAGGACCTCTGCACCGGACCGGGGAATCTCACTTTCAACGACGCCCCGGCCGCGAGCGTGTCGGTCTCCACTGACTACGGCAGGACTTGGCGGATCACCACTGCGCCGATGTTCACCAACCACGTCTTCACCACGATCTTCTTCCTGGACTTCGGGCAGAGCAACCGCAACGCTTCGGTGGTCGGCCCGGGCGGCGCGGGATACGTCTACGCCTACGGGCTGGACAACAACTGGCGCGACTCGTACAGCAACACCGTTGCTGATCCGCAGAACCTCTACCTGGCACGGGTGCCGAAAGGCTCCATTGCGACCCGCGCGACCTGGCAGTTCTTCACCGGCACCGACGGCTCCGGGGCCCCCACCTGGAGCAGCGACATCAGCCGCAGGGTCGCGGTGCTGTATGACGAACGCCGGGAGTATCCGGGCACGGTAACCTCCGACGGCGCTTCGGTCCTGTCGCAGGGCGGTGTCGTCTACAACGCTCCGCTGCGCCGCTACCTCTACACGTCCTGGACCGAGTTCACCCACGAGTTCTACGAGGCACCGAATCCGTGGGGGCCGTGGAAGCTGTTCCTGCACAAGGACTTCGGACCATATCCCTGGTGGGGCGATGGCTCGACCGTTGGGCCGAAGAACGGCGGGTACGCCACCACCCTGCCGTCCAAGTTCATCAGCGCCGACGGCCGGCGGATGTGGATGCAGTGCAACTGGTTCGCCGGACTCGGCGGGGGAAGCAACAACTACAAGTTCTCGCTGCGTCCGCTGACGGTTACCCCCTATCAAGCGGGCACTCCGAGCAACCCGGCAAACCCCTTGGTGAACCTGGCCCGAGCCGGGGACGCGGTACCGATCGACAAGACCTCCCACTACGGGAAGCTGGCCTATCTCAACGACGGCACCACGTCGGCCAGTGAGGACAGCTGGGATGGCTCGCTCAAGGATTCCGATCGCTGGGGCATCACGTGGTCAAAGCCGTACAACCTCGACCGGGTCGTCTACACGACCGGAACGATGTTCCCTGACGGAGGCTGGTTCGCCAGCGGGTTGACCGTCCAGGTCAGGAACAACTTCGTCTGGACCACCGTCACCGGCCTCACGATCAACCCCGCCTACCCCTACGACGCCAATGCGGGTCCCTTCCGACGATTCACCCTGACCTTCGCCAACACCTCGGGCGATGGCGTCCGCATCGTCGGCAGCCCGGGTGGCAGCGCGCACTTCACCTCGATCAGCGAGCTCGAGGTTTACTTCGACGGTTGAGCACGGTTCATGTCAACCGATCGCCACGGTCGCCCAAGCGCGCGAATGTTGGCCGCAGTGGAAAACAGACGCGCAACGATCGCAGCCGTTCATGGACGCCGGACTGACGACGACCTGCCTTTCTTCGGATTTGGGTCCGAGGATGTCCATTGTCGTCCGTAGTCGTTGCTGTACCAACTGATGTAGACGAGGAGGATCTTCGGTCACACGCTCCGACCAGCGGTCTGTCTGCCGTCAAACATCTGATTCGTGGTCAGGTGCTTCTCGACCCGACTCTCCGACAGAGGTAGAGAGATCACGCGATGACCCTGCGTTTGGGCTCATCCCGTCGTGCTTCACGGCCCGACCACAGGGGTGGCCCTGGGCACTCGGCCCTAGTTCTGCTCCAGGGTTGTGAGGCTGGGTTGTTGGCAGGGTGAGGGTGAGCATGGCGCCGCCGTGGGGGTGATTGGTGGCGGTGAGTGTTCCGCCGTTGCGGCGGGCGAGTGCGGCGGTGATGGCTAGGCCGAGGCCGGCGCCGGCGCCGGTGCGGGCGGGGTCGGCGCGGGTGAAGCGGTCTAGGGCGCGAGGCAGAAATTGTGGGTCGATGCCCGGCCCGTGATCGCGGACCTCCAGGTGAACCACGGGCTGGCCGGTGTTTTCGTGGTCGAGGTGGGCGGTGAGGGTGATCGGGGCGGTGCCGTGGTGCAGGGCATTGTCGATCAGATTGGCCACCGCGCGGGCCAGGTCGTCGGTCTCGGCGCAGACGGCGAGTTTGTCGGGGCAGTTCAGCACCATGGTGCCTTTCGCGGTGTGGTGGTAGCGCGCGAGGGTGGATTCCAGGACCGGGCGTAGTGGTATGGCTTGCGGGCGGCCCGGTTCGGGATCGTCGATGGTGGTCAGCAGCAGGTCGTGGGCCAGGCGCGAGAGCCTGTCGGTTTCCTCTAGTGCTGAGCGCAGGGCAGCGGTGAGTTCGGCGGGTTGGCGGGGTCGGCGCAGGGCAAGTTCTAGCTCGGTGGTGAGCATGCTGAGTGGGGTGCGCAGTTCGTGGCTGGCATCGGCGGTGAATTGCCGTTCGCGGGCCAGCGCGG
>Ga0134125_10000173_pt1 | contig 94792 bp, 84 predicted proteins | sample KB31751_FD_96464 | JGI IMG/M metagenome (GOLD analysis project Ga0134125, IMG submission 96464) | Terrestrial soil microbial communities with excess Nitrogen fertilizer from Kellogg Biological Station, Michigan, USA - KB3-175-1 | ecosystem: Environmental > Terrestrial > Soil > Unclassified ... | reverse complement strand
GAGCCCGCCTCCGCTTCACCGGCACGCCCATCCTGACTCCGTTCCGGGATCGGGCACAATAAATTTACAGCGAACGGTCAACAGTGTCTTAACTGTTTGTCTCAGCCTGGGGGACAACCCCAGCTAGCCACCATGTGGCTAAAAACAACCGCTCACACGCCGCATCGGTATTCCATGTTGCGATTCGGCAAACAACCTGCCAGTGGCGAGCCGCTTCCGCCTGACTCAAAAGACAGGACTTGTATCATCTGAGTCCACGACTGGTCTTTATGGCTACTTCTTAAGAATCGTGGCAGCTTGCGTGCGAAGCGCTACCCAGAGGGTGATATGCGGAAACAACTTCTTCCGGGCAGTGTGGGTATTCTCGTCGCGGTCGCGCTGCCTCTATCGGCACAGACGCTGCAGCGTCGCGCGACGATGGTGGGTGGCGGCAGTCCCGATCGCGGCAAGTGCACAGTTGAAATCGTAGTCGACGGCGCCGCCGAGGTCGAAATCCGCGGTGACACTGCATTCCTGCGAAATTTGAGGGGTCAGATGCCGCAGTGGCGGCGCTTCGAATGCACCGGCGTGATGCCTCCGAACCCCGGCGATTTCCGGTTCGCCGGCGTTGACGGACGTGGCGAGCAGAGGCTGGTCCGCGATCCGCGCAACGGCGGGACGGCGGTTGTGGAGATTCAGGATCCCGACAACGGTACCGAAGGATATACGTTCGACATTTTCTGGGGCAACCGGCTCGAATCGCGCGGTCCCGATTATCGTGAGCCCGGATTTCGCGACGGCGGCCGGCGAGGGTTCACGCAGGACGACGCCATTCGCTCCTGCCAGAACATCGTCCGTCAGCAGGCTGCCGATCGTTTCAATGCCCGCAACATCGACTTCCGCCGCTTCGATGCGAATGACAATCCCGGCGGACGCGATTCCGTGCGCGGGTGGTTCGATGCGCACCGCGGATACGGACGAGACGAGGCCTTTCGCTATTCGTGTTCCGTGAACTTCGACAGTGGGCGCGTGTGGAATGCGCAGGTCGAGCCCGCAGGCGACCGGCGCCTTTCCGAAGGCGGCGGAAATGCGTCGAACCGCGCGATCGACTCCTGCCAGCGTGCGGTTGAGGATCGCATTGCGCGGGATGGTTTCGGCAATCCGCGGATCGATTCAATTCGTGTCGACGACAGGCCTGGCCGCCAGGACTGGATTGTCGGAAATGCCCGCGCCGACGCGCGCTACGGTCGCCGCAATTTCACGTTTTCCTGCTCCGTCAACCTGCGTGATGGCGATGTGCGCACCGTGGATGTGCAGCCCAGATAGGGGCTTTTCTGTGCGGGAAGGGGGTAATCTCCGCCATGACAAAACGAATTGCGGCCTTCGGGTTCTGCGCTGTTCTCCTGCTGTGCGGCGTCGTGACCGCCGACAGCGACGATCCGATCATCGGAACATGGAAACTGAATCTGGCGAAATCGAAATACATTCCGGGTCCGGCGCCGCGCAGCCAGACCCGCATCTACAGGCAGACCCCGGACGGCATTTTCGTCCGGATTGAAACGGTCGGGCCGGACGGCAAGCAGCGCCCGCCGATCGAATTCCCTGAGAAGTACGACGGCAAGGATTATCCAATGACGGGGAGCACTGTTGCGGATGCCCTCGCGCTTACACGCATTAACAACTATCTGGCGGAAGCAACCATGAAACACGCCGGCATGGTCGTGGCGACAACACGGCGCATTATTACCGATGACGGAAAGACGCTGATGCTGATTTATAAGGAGACCAGCCTTGAACATCCGGTAGACGACGTCATTGTTTACGATCGCCAGTAACCCCTTTCAGTGGAAGTCGTAGTGCGGTAAATGACGCACTCAGGCCCGCCGCCCGAGCGCGACTCTTAGCCCATGCGCGATTCTGAAGAGATGGCTATTCAGAAGACTTTTCGGCTGGGCGGCGACCTCAATGTAAATCGTCTTGGCTTCGGCGCCATGCGGATCACCGGCAAGGGCATCTGGGGCGAGCCCTCGGATGCAGGTGAGGCGAAACGCGTCCTCCGGCGCGCCGTCGAACTCGGCGTGAATTTCATCGACACCGCGGATAGTTACGGCCCCGAGGTCAGCGAGCGGTTGATCGGCGAGACCCTGGCCCCGCATCCAAAAGGGCTGGTGATCGCAACGAAAGGCGGATTGACAAGACAGGGCCCGGACAAATGGTCCCCCGTCGGGCGCTCCGAGTACCTGATCCAGGAGGTGGAAATGAGCCTCCGCCGATTGAGAACAGAGACGATCGATCTCTGGCAACTTCATCGGATCGACCCGAAGACGCCGGTCGAGGAGTCGCTGGAGGCCATCGCCAAGCTGCAAAAGGAAGGCAAAATCCGGCATATCGGGTTGAGCGAGGTCAAGCCCGCGGAGATCGATCAGGCGCGCAAGGTGGCCACGATCGTCAGTGTGCAGAACTTATATAACGTCGGTGATCGCCATCACGAGGATGTTCTGCAATACTGCGAGCGCGAGAAGCTGGCATTCATCCCCTGGTTCCCAGTTGCGGCAGGGAAATTCGCGCGTCCCGGCGGTGTGCTCGATACCATGTCGAAGCGTCACGGCGCCACAATGGCGCAACTTTCGATTGCATGGCTGCTGCACAGGAGCCCGGTGATGCTGCCGATTCCCGGCACGTCATCGGTCGATCATCTCGAGGAGAATATGCGGGCAGCAGACGTAACGCTGTCCGACGCGGAGATGAATGAAATCGAAGAGGCGGCCCGCTAGCACTCCCGGACAACTATCGGCCCGGACCAGCGCCGCGTCCACCGCGCGCGGGCGCCGGGGGAAGCGTTCCGCCTTCTGCGAGAATCTTCATGTTCTCAATGGCCGTGGTGAATTGCTGGGTACGGCGCTGCTTGTCGCGCTCGCGGGCGGCATCGTCGGCCAGCGTCGAGTTGTCGTAAATGAGCGTGTAGACGATCTTTGAAGTCGTGGCGGTCAGCGGCTTCGCTTCCACCGTGCCGTGATAGAGGATGTAAGTCTGCCCGGTGCGCACGGGCTGCGTGTAGGTGTACGAGAGATCTGTCTTTCCAACCAGAATTTCGTTGCCGATAGAACGCACCGCTCCGACCTCTCCGTCTTTCCCGGAGAGAATCGTGCACGGGACGCGCAACCATTCGCCAATGTCACAGTACTTGCCCACGCGCGCCCAGACTTCCGCGGCAGGCTTATTCACGTTGATCTCGAGAGGAATCGTTACATAGTTCGGATTCGGGACCGCCAGAGGAGCCGGACCCGCCGGAGCCTGCCCCTGCGGCGGCTGTGCACTGCCTATACCGGCAAGTGCGAGTCCCAGAACAACAATCCTGAATCGATCGATCCGCATGATTTCTTCGGTTCCTCCCGTTTACGGTGTGCCTATACAGCATATACAAGCCGGGCCTTCGGACAAAGCGCAGCGTTATCGGGCAAAGCGCAGCGTTATCAGACAAAGCGCAGCGCTATCATCAGTGCGAACGTGCAAGAACTCGCTGAAATCGGGCTGCTCGTGGCGCGGATCATGCTCGCGGCGGTGTTCCTCCTCGCCGGCGCCACCAAACTCGTCGACCCTGTGGGAACACGCAAAGCTCTCCGTAATTTCGGAGTGCCTTCAGGCCTGGCTCGCGTTGCGATGATTCTGCTGCCCGTGGCGGAGTTTGCCGTCGCGGCCCTGCTGATTCCGGCGAGCACAGCATGGGTGGGAGCATGGGGATCTTTGATTCTGCTCACGGTCTTCCTCATCGCGGTGGGCCTCGCCATGGCGATAGGCCGCAAACCGGATTGTCACTGCTTCGGGCAACTGCACTCCGCGCCGGTCGGATGGCAGGCGCTGGTCCGCAACCTCGCGCTCGCACTAGCAGCGGGAGGGGTAGTCTGGGGCAGCGCGCGTTACACCGCGCTTGATCCGGTCGCGTGGTTTCTATCGCTGACCGGGAACGCGTTCCGGATCGCGCTGTTCGCTATTTTCGTCGCGGCCGCCGCTTTTCTGTGGCTCGTCTCGCAGGCACGGCCAAAGCCGATTATGCCGGTCGCTGAAAATCCGCCAGCGGAGGAAGAGGTGACGCAAAACAAGGCGGTGGCGCCACCTTCGACATCAATCCCGGAACAGACGCCCGCCGTTGAAAAGGCCGTTCCCGAAGCAGCCGTTCCCGGCCCGCTTGGCATCGGGCTTCCGATCGGCTCCATCGCTCCCGAGTTCGAACTGCCCTCTCTCGCCGATGGAACGCGTTCTCTCGAATCGCTGCGCGCCCGCGGCCGCGACGTCCTGCTGATTTTCTCCAGCCCCTTCTGCGAATCGTGCAACACACTTGCGAAGAAGCTGGTGAGGTGGACACGCGAAATGGAGGGGCTCCCGCAGATCGTCCTGATCAGCCGCGGCAAGCCCGAAGACAATCGCGCGAAGCTGAAGGACTTCGATGCCTCCCGCGTTCTGCTGCAGCGCGAATCCGAAGTATCGAGCGCTTACGACTCGATCGCCACGCCCGCCGCGGTCCTCGTAGGTCAGGACGGCCGCATTCGCAGCAGTCTCGCGACAGGGGTAGCGGAGGTTCAGGAATTGTTAACTTCGTCCCGAAAGGTCGAAGAACGGAAGCGCATTAACCGTCAGGCGCCGGTCTAAGCGCCTCGCGGTCACCCCGTTTTGTAAATTGACGCGCGCGGTCCTGTCTCATACGGAGCACCTGGAATGCAGCGCGCCTCTGGCCCGCCAGATGCTTTGTTGTGAATACAGTGAGAAAGAGGCCACCCTCATGAGACCGTATACTTTCCCGGCGGTTGTTGCCCTCATGGCACTCGGATTGATTACGACCGGGTGCCAGCAGACCGCCCCACCGCAGCAGCAATCTTCGAGCGCGCCCACGCAGCCAGCGCAGACTCAGACCGAGACGACGACACCGGCGAAGAGCGTTGATGTGACCCCCAACCCGAATCCAGCCGATCCGGATTCTTCCAGCAAGATGGTCAACAAGAAGAAGACCACCGTCAAGAAGCAGCAATAACAGTCCACCCTCCGGCACGGGCCGCGCGCCGCGGATATAAAATTGTGCCGGAGGTTCGGTCCTGATGAAAATTTCGCTGGCGTTGGCGCTCGGTCTGGGCGCAGCTTGTTGGATGGCGGGGCAAGCTCCGCGAGGTCCTGCCTCCCCTCCGGCCCCGAGCGTTCCCACGCTCGGTTCCATGGAGAAGATCAAGGTCCACGGCAAATCGCTCGAAGGCAATCTGGAAGGCGATTCCGCCGACCGTGACGTTCTGATCTATCTCCCGCCAGGCTATAAAAAAGAGCCCAACCGGCGCTATCCGGTGGTCTACTTTCTGCACGGTTACGGGATTGGCGCGCAGCGCTACTGGGACACCATGAAAGTCGCGGAAGCGGCGGACAAGCAGATGTCCAGCGGCGGCGCGCGCGAAATAATCCTCGTGCATCCCGACGCGTTCACAATCTACAACGGCAGTATGTATTCGAGCTCGCCCACGACCGGCGACTGGGAAACGTTCATCGCCCACGATCTGGTGGCATATGTCGACAGCCATTACCGCACTATCCCCAACCGAATGAGCCGCGGACTCTCAGGCCACTCGATGGGCGGCTACGGCACGATGCGCATCGGCATGAAGAATCCCGACGTCTTTTCCAGCCTTTACGCGATGAGCTCGTGCTGCCTCACAGCCAGCTTGAATCCGGGCGGACGCGGGGGCGCGCAGGCCGAGGCGCTGAAAAGTCCCGAGGACGTAAAGAGCGGAAACAATCGCGGAATCATGACACTGTTGGCGGAGGCGGCGGCATGGTCTCCCAATCCGAAGAATCCGCCGTTCTACTTCGATCTGCCGACGAAAGACGGCCAGCCGCAGCCGGAGACAGTAGCCCGGTGGGCCGCCAATGCGCCACTGGCGATGATCGATCAATACATGCCCAATCTGAAGAAAATGCATGCGATCGGGCTGGAGGTCGGACTGCAGGACACGCTCGCGGCCAGCAACGCCACGCTGGATGCGACGCTGACGCTCTTCGGCGTCGCGCATACGTACGAGACTTATGAGGGCGATCACACCAACCGGATTCCGGTGCGCTTCGATGCGAATCTTCTGCCGTTTTTCTCGAAGAATTTGACTTTTTCGGATGCGAAGAAGAAATAGAGCCTTGTCGAGGATGAACGGACTTGCCGTTACTGGCGCTTTCGCGAAAATGCAAGAGAGTACGCGGCGGTGCTCCGCCCACTCCGGCGCCTCCGCAGCCGCATGCCGGCGAACCACACTGGCATCAAAGTACAGGTAGTGCAGGAGATGAGCAGCGCCTTGATACGCGGACCGATCCGATGCGCGGTCGAGTCGTGCTGACTACGCGCGATATGGGTATGCCTCCCACGCGCTTTACCGCAGTGCAGGCACTGGCGCACATGGAGCAAATAACATCGCACGTCGGGGTTCCGGTCGTGCTGGTATGCCGGCCGGCGAGCTGCGGAACCCAAAAAAAACCTGCCCCGGTTTGGGTCCGTGCCGCTTCAGTTCCTCAAACTCTACCCGCAGCCGCCGGCTCACGCGCCGCCGTTTGACGATGATCTGAATCAACTCTTCCTGGCTGAAGTCTTCCAGTTGCTACGCCAGGGAGCGGGCCGCTTCGTGACGGTCGTCCGCTCTCCGACTCGCCCCGACTAATTGCTGGCGAGCTTCTCTCGCTGGCTCGCCAGCCGTTTCTCGCGGTCCTCGGCGAAGCGCTTGATCCCCGCAAAGATCGCATCCGGATCCAGATGCGCCTCGATGATGACCTCGGCCTCAAGTCCGCCGGTGAGCCATTGGTTATCCCAATCGGAAGTGAGCGAATACGCGTCGGTGAGCGGTCCGAGATCATGCACCGGGAAAACCCGGCGCGTGCCTGTGCTCACCACCATCGCGTCGTAGTACGCCTCAGGCGGCAGAACAGAGCTGCGGTAGGACTCCGGTTGGCGAGCGAAGAGATCCTCGCTGATCGCCGAGATGATACGCACGTTGAGTCCGGCTTCCTCGATCCGCGGCAACGCCTTCACGAGGTTCATCGTTGAGCTCGACCCCTGCACAATCACATAACCCTGCTTTGGTTTGCCGGGCGTAAAGTCGCGGATAAGATAGAGTCCTTTGGCCGCCGCTTTTATATCCGGATCGGCGAACTTGCTGCGGTCTACGACAGGGAAATCCGGACGCGCCACTTCGATTGAGATGATGCCCACCTTTGGATCGCGCGCGGCGATTTCCGCGGCTGCGAAGTATCCGGCGGCGACGTCGTTATAGTCCCAGAAATTCAGGTGGATCGTCTGTCCGCGCGGAAAGAGCTTCCATACCTGCGTGGCGAAGATACCGAAGTGCGTGCGTCCATCGGCGGCGGTCTCAGGCCCCGAATGCCCCGCCAGAATGTGCAGCACGCCCATGCGGAACTTGCTGTCCTGATTCTGCTGGCTCCAAACGCGCGCTGGCGTGTACATGAGCGGCGTGAACGCGCCGTACGTTCCGCTGAGCGCCCATACACCGCAGAACTTTTCAGGATCGACACTGGCGCTCTGCCCGATCATCCCGATCGCCGTGGCCACATTCCCGGCTTCCTGAATGGCGGCCTTCACGCGCGTGCCGAGGGGATTCGTTTCAGGATCGTAATGTCCCCACAAGCTGCCATGCTCAACGTTGATCGACTCCGACAGGTCCGCCGCGAGAGTGAAGAAACGGTTGTCGGTGACGTAGTTCATCCATTTGATGAATTCTGAGATCGCACGGCGTGCGCCCGCAGTCTCGCCCGGCTTCCGGAAGAGCGTAATGGCCACCTGCTTCTCGGCGCCCGAAAGCCGGTTCTTGACGCTGACCGTTTGCGGCTCTGTCGGCAGATTGGCGACGCGCAGGCGCTCATCCTGAAAAGGGTCGCTCTTCACGCTGAATGTCAGCGGCGTTTCGTCTTTGATCGTGTCGCCGATCGAGACAAGGCGGTCCGCCAGCCAGTCGCCGAGCCCGTTGCGATCGAGCAGCGACATCACGACATCGATGTTGGTCTTGAACTGAATAAGCCGTTCCTTTGGATCGGTCACCGGACCTTTGCGGATGCCTTCGAATTCGACCCCATAATGCTCCTCAAAAGTGCGCGCCAAAGCCACGAAATAGTCGGAATTCATCTTCATCCCGTACGGATGGCTCTGATAGCTGACCAGCTGCGGACCATGGCCCGGAATCTTGCCCTCGACCGCGCGCGGCCAGTAGCCTTTGGTGGTCCGGGCGATCAGGATCATGGGCCGGCGGTCGGTCGGATCCCAATCTTCCATGGCCTTGAGCGCTCCCACAATCTGGGCGTAATCGCCGCCGTCATCGAGCGTGAAGACGTTCCAGCCATAAGAGGTCCACTGGTTAACGAGATCGTAGCCCCGGAACTTCGAGGGCACCACACCGCCGAGCAGCACGTCGTCGATGCCGGCGTTGTTGTCGGAGAGGATGACGCGCAGACGCTTGCCCACCTGCAGCGCGAGAGCCTGTGTCTTCAGTTCTTGCGCGTGTCCTTCGGTCATCGCGAATTCGCCTTCGAGCGCGATGATTTTGGGGGAACTCGGCGCGCCGACGACATCCCAAAACGCTGCCTTCCCCGCGGCAGTGGCTATGCCGACGCCCGAAGGCCCGCCGTTTACGTCGTTGGTGACGTCCACGGTTTCGGCATGTCCCGCGAGAGCTTTAATCCCGCGCGCTTGCGCCTGCGAGAAGAGGGGATGGCCGCTGAGTCCCTGATCCGAGAGCAGTGTCTTCATGGCGCCGGCCCCGCGCCGGAAGCCGAGCGCATCGATTGGCAGGATCGCCACCTTCGGATCGACATAGTACCGCGTGTCGCCGGTGGCTTTGAACTTACGCTCGAGCGCCTGGCCCATAATCATCCAGAGCGCATATCCGGTTGGGACGTTGTGGCCGCCAGCCAGCATGAACTTGTCGCCGAAGGGATGCTTCGGGCGGCGATAGTCGTAGCGCATGCCGCCGAGTTCGGGTCCCGCGAGATGTGCGGCTACGTTAAAAGGTGTGTAGGCAAGCGGGCCCCCGAAGTGTCCCGTTTGCGCGTAGTTCCCCAGAAGGACCAGGGTCATGCAGGTCATGTACCCGATGTCTTCGAGCCCTTCGCGGTCGAACGGGATATTCAGGGGTGCTACCGGGGAAACCAGTGGTTCAGCAATCGCGGCCAATTTTCAACGCCTCCAGAGACTCTCTCAAGTAAACCAAATTAGCAACGGCGGGCCTGCGTGCTTTGCGCCACGCGGACATGGTAGAAAGGTAGATAGATTCGGTAGAATGGAAGCGCAATGAGCCTCAACATTAAAAATGAGGACGCACATCGGCTCGCCCAGGAACTCGCCGCGTTGACTGGCGAGAGCATGACGGCCGCTGTCACCAATGCCCTTCGCGAGCGTCTCGAACGTAAGCGGAAGCGCCGGAAAGGCAGTCTCTTCGAAAGAATTATGGCGATTAGCCGTGAGACCGCTCCATTGATCAAGGAGTCGTGGAAATCGGTCGATCACCGCGATCTGCTCTACGACGGACTCGGATTGCCGAAATAGAGGCTATGGTCATCGACACATCGGTAGTCATCGCCATTCTTAAGGCGGAACCAGAGGCGGAGTCGTTCGCCCGGGCCCTTGATTCCGCCGAGGCCGTTCGCATATCGGCGGGTACTTATCTGGAGTGCGCCATCGTCGTCGATGCAAACCGGAACGCTCTGTTGAGCCGCCGGTTCGATGACTTGCTGAAGCAGGCGCGGATCAGCATCGATCCTGTTTCGGTCGAGCAGGCTCGAATCGCGCGCGAAGCTTACCGGGATTTCGGCAAGGCAAGCGGACATGCCGCCAGACTGAACTTCGGCGATTGTTTTGCCTATGCTCTCGCCAAAGACAAGAATGAGCCACTTCTTTTCACGGGATCATCCGATTTCAGCCGCACGGATGTCGAGCCCCTGGACAGCGGACGAGGCGTGATTCATACGTGAGACTCACAAGCCCGGGTGCACCGGTGTAGTGCGGCCAGGCTAAAAACCTGCGCTTACGCGTGTTCCTGCAGAGCCGTCGTCGGGACGCCGGACCAGATCCGATTATTTCCCGGCCAGTCCAGATGCAGATCGCGCGATACTTCATCCAGCATAGTGACACTGGCGACTTTGCTTTCCATCGCGAACGATGTCAGCAACAGGTTATCGCAGACGGAGTTGATCAGCCGTGGAATCCCCTGGGTGCGGCGCTGAATTTCCGCGAGCACATCCGGCGGAAACACGGTCTGCTCGCGCATGCCGGCGCGGGCAAGGCGCGATGCAATGTACTGCGCCGTCTCGCTTGTGGTGAACGGACGCAAATGGCAGCGCAAGGCAATGCGTTGTTTCAACTGCCGGTATTCACCCTGATCCAGCCTGGCGTCAAGTTCGGGCTGGCCCGAAAGGATGATCTGCAGCATTTTGCCGCGGCGCGTCTCAAGGTTGCCAAGAAGCCGGATTTCTTCCAGAACTTCCCAATCCAGATTCTGCGCTTCATCGACGATCAACACCGTGGTCTGATTTTGATTGGCGCGCTGAATCAGCATGTTGTTCATGGCGAACAACACTTCGGTTTTCGATGTGCGCGTGCACGGAAGATCGAAATCGTATGCCATCATCTCGAAAAACTGATCGACGGTCAGGCGCGAGTTGAAGAGGAAGGCAAACGGCGTACGATGCGCGGTCAAGTGATCCCGGAGGCATTCGAGCATGGTGGTCTTGCCGGTGCCCACCTCGCCGGTGAGTACGATAAAGCCCTTTCGGCTTTGCACGCCGTAAATCAGGGCAGCGAGGGCTTCTTCGTGCTGGGCACTGCGATAGAGGAATGACGGGTCGGGGCTGAGGTTGAAAGGCGTACTGTTTAAACCAAAGAAGGCCTTATACATAACCCTTGTCTTGACTTTACAGTATCAAGCGTATCACGCAACCCGGTCCCCCGCTTCCTTCCCAATGGGATACTGGTACCAGAACCGGGAACGCGCACGGAGTCGCGCGGCTCCAGACATAAGCCATGCCGGAAGTTCATTACCAAACATCGCACGGGATCGTTGTATCGCGCTTAAACTCCAAACTGCCCTACCGCAAAGGTTTCGGCCGTTTTCTGCGCGAACTGGATACGCGCCGGGGGATTTACCTTTCCTCCGGCTACGAATATCCAGGACGATACTCGCGATGGGACATCGTGTCCGTAAAACCACCTCTGGAGCTGGTTACCTTTCAGCGGGAAGTAACATTTCGCCCCCTGAACGAACGCGGCATCGTGATCAACCGGATGCTCGCCGCGGTGCTGCGCGATCATCCGCACTGGGACGACTTCCGTGAGGACAACGGAACACTGCACGGAATCCTTAAGCCTATGCCGAAGCTGTTCCCGGAAGAAGAGCGCAGCCGGCAGCCCTCCGTCTTCTCTATTTTGCGGGCGCTCACCCGGGAGTTTCGCAGCGAGCACGACGACAAACTGGCGTTTGCCGGCGCGTTCGGCTACGACCTGCTTTTCCAGTTCGAGCCGATTCCCCTCCGCCTTCCTCGCGAAAGCCGCAAGGACCTCCAGCTCTTCTTTTGCGACGACATGATTTACATGGATCGCAAGCGGGAGCAAATCGAGCGCTACACCTGGGAGTTCGATTTCGAGGGGACCACGACGCGCGGGCTCGAACGCAAGGCAGAAAAGATTCCGCCTGCCCCGAAGCGCCAGCCGGGTCCGATCACTTCCAACCACACGCCGGAAGAGTACATGGCGAAAGTGGAAATCGTGCGCGAAGGTATGCGACGCGGCGACTACTACGAGGTGATTCTCAACCAGTGGTTCCAGACGCCGTACTCCGGTAAGCCATCCGAGCTGTTTTCGCGCATGCAGCGCGCGAATCCCAGCCCGTACGAATTTCTGATCCAGTTCGGCGATGAGCAGCTCGTCGGAGCTTCCCCGGAAATGTTCGTGCGGGTCGAGGGCGAGCGCGTCGAAACCTGCCCGATCTCCGGGACGGCGCGCCGCACCGGCGACCCTATGCAGGACGAAAAGAACATCCGCGCGCTGCTATCGTCCACAAAGGAAGAATCCGAGCTCACGATGTGCACGGACGTCGATCGCAACGACAAAAGCCGCGTTTGCGAACCAGGCACCGTGAAGGTGATCGGCCGGCGGCTGATCGAAGCCTACGCGGGCCTGTTCCACACCGTCGATCACGTCGAAGGGTTCCTGCAGGAAGGCTTCGACGCCCTTGATGCGTTCCTCAGCCACATGTGGGCCGTGACGCTGGTGGGTGCGCCCAAGAAGGCAGCCGCCATTGCGATCGAAGCGCTCGAGAAGTGTGAACGCCGCTGGTACGGGGGCGCTGTCGGGCTCCTGTCCCTCAACGGCGACATCAACACCGGCATTCTTATCCGGACGACGTATCTGCGGGACGGGTATGCGACCTATCCGGCCGGCGCGACGATTCTCTATGATTCGGTACCCGCGTCGGAAGAGCGGGAGACGCGCATTAAGGCCACGGGCTTTTTCCGGCTGCTGGGTCCTCCGGCCGAAAGCGTGGCGCCGGAAACCGCGCAAGCGGGACCCATGCGGCTAAAGCTCCTGCTCGTCGACAACGACGACTGCTTCATCCATACGCTCGCAAACTACGCTCGCCAGACCGGAGCGGAGGTCGTCACCTACCGTGCGGGAACGCCTTTCGAGGTGCTGGATGCCGTGAAGCCCGATATGATCCTGATCTCGCCCGGTCCGGGCCGTCCGGAAGATTTCGGCGTGCCGGGGCTGGTGAAACACGCGGCCGAGGCGGGGATGCCCGTATTTGGCGTTTGTCTTGGGCTGCAGGGAATCGTGGAGGCGTTCGGCGGTGAACTCGGAGTACTTCCCTATCCCATGCATGGAAAACCGTCACCGGTGCGTCATCGGGGGTTGGGTGTGTTCGAAGGATTGCCGGAGGAGATCGAAGTCGGCCGCTATCATTCGCTGTACGCGGTTCCCGAAAAGCTGCCGGGCTGCTTCGAAGTCACGGCAACGACCGAGGACGGCACGATCATGGGCATCCGCCATCGGGAACTGCCGATCGAGGCGGTACAGTTTCATCCCGAGTCGATCCTGACCGCGACGAACGACACGGGCATCAAAATGATGCGCAACGCGCTCAAGCTCGCAAAGAGGAGTTTGGCTCGGGCGAGTTGATCAGCGCCGCGATATGCGTGCGCGCGAACGGCAGGCTTTCCAGTGCGGCAGCCGCCACCCACGAGCGGCGGGCGAGTGCCCGGCACAGCGCCGGTACCAGTGTGGCGCTGGCAAAGCGAATCGCCGATCCCGGAAAGAGATCACGAACGTCGTCGCGCCTCAGTCCTCGAACCGCTCGGCGCAGCGGATTGGAATAGCCGCAGTCATACCAGAGGATGCGTCCGCCCGGTCGCAGCACCCGCTGCATTTCGAGCGCGACCTCGTGCTGCATACTGCCGTCCGGCATCGAGCTGAACGCGGTGAACTGCGTGACCAGATCGAAGGACCCGCTGGCCCATGGCAGCTTCGTGGCATCTCCACAGCGGAGGTCAACGCCCGGGAGACGTTCACGAGCGGCGGCGATACGTTCCTCGATGAGATCGATGCCATGCAGATTTTGGGCGCGCGCTCCCCACTGCAGAAACTCGAGCAGCCAGTTGCCCGTCCCACAGCCGATGTCGGCGATGCGCGAGTTCGTCAATGGAAACGCGCCGCTCTGCCGAAGCAGCCGCGCGCACACCCGTCCGGTGCTGGCCTGCCAGTATTGGATCTCCTCACGCTGCCAGGCGTAGCGATCGGCTGGGATGGTCTCGGCGCGCGATCGATACTCCGCGAGAATTCGCTCGTGTTCAGGCACGGGGTCGACGATGCAGCCAGTATACGAGCCCCTGGCCGAACCCGATGGCATACGCAGCCTGGTAAACGGCGAACGTGATCGGCAGGGCGGGGAAAAGATCCCAGCCTTCCCGCGCGGCGGCGCGCAGCGTCGCCCACAGGCTCAGCAGAGAGTAAGCGATGGCGAGTGCAACCGCGGTGACAAGGGCGTGCCGGACGCCGGCCGCGATCATCGCCGCCAGCCCGATAGCGGTGAGTACCGCCGCTGCTGGAGCCAAATGGCGGAGTGATGCGTGGCCCGGATACTTCCGTATCACCGCGATCCGCCAGAAGCCGAACTGCCGGTACTGGCTCCAGAGTCCCGGGAGTGAAGTCCTCGGCGAGTACCACGAGACGATCGACGGATCCTGCCAGATGACGCCACCTTTTAACCGCGTCCGCAGATTCAACTCATCATCCTGATTGCGTACCAGCGCTTCATCGAAAAGGCCTATGTCGAGAAGGACGCGGCGGCGCCAGCAGCCGTAAGGAACGGTGTCGACAGGCCCCGAGTAGTCGTCGCTCCGAAAGCGCGCGCCGCCGGATGCGAAAGCGGAATGGAACCCCGCGTGGATCGCGCGTTGCCAGTAACCTGCAGCGCGCGACCGCTGCGGCCCGCCAACGTTCGCCGCACCGGTTTCTTTCAGCACGGCGATACATCGCGCGACGTAAGCGGGTTCATAGACCGTGTGGGCATCCATGCGAACGATGTACTCGGCGCGCGCGAGACGAATCGCCTGGTTCAGGCCCGTGGAAACGATTCGGCCAGGGTTGTCGATGATGCGGCACCACGAATGCGCCGCGCTGAACTCGTTGAGGATCGCCCGCGTGCCATCCGTGCTGCGTCCGTCGGCGATGATGGCGTCGAGCGAAAATCCGGCACGGTCGAGGCGCGCGAGGCTATCGAGGAACTGCGTGATGTGAGCGCTCTCATTGCGGCAGGCGACAACAACCGTGACGGACGAGGCCAAGAACGAGGTTAGTATGGTCACAGTCGCATGAGCAGAGCTTATCTGGCGTGCTTACTGGCGGGCGTCCTGATTATTGCCGGATGCGGCAGGAAGAAGACGAGAGCCTCCATCCCCGTTCCTGCTCCGAGGGGCAGATCGTCGCGCGCACAGGCGCCCGCGCCTCCGCCGGGCACCATCGAGCGTGGCCTGGCAAGCTGGTACGGCCGCCCCTACCATGGCCGGCCTGCTGCCGACGGCGAGATTTATGACATGGAAACGCTCGTCGCGGCGCATCGCACGCTGCCCTTTCAGACCATGGTGCGCGTGCGCAACATGAGCAATGACAAGACTGTGGATGTGCGGATTATCGACCGCGGCCCGTTCATTTCCGGTCGCATCATCGATTTGTCACACGCCGCGGCGGTCCAGATCGGGTTGGTTGGCCCGGGCGTCGGGCCGGTCGAAGTGACCGTGCTGGGCGCGCCCGTCAATCCCGAGGTGTCGCTTTTTGCCGTGCAGGTAGGGGCATTCCGCGAGAAGGCTAATGCCGACCGTGCCGAGCAAAATATGCTGGCGGCCTATGGCGCGGCGAAGGCGGTGCTGCGTCAGGGCGATCCCCCGATGTGGCGGATTCTGGCGGGCAGCGAGGTCTCCGAAGAAGCGGCCGAGGCACTGGCGCAAAGGATTCGCACGGAGCAGCGCGAACCGCAGGCGTTTGTCGTGCGGCTTGACCCGTGAGAGCGCTTCCTCTGGCGCGGGCACACGTGCCCAACACCGCATATATTTCGGTTCAGCGGGCCAATGTGGGGCAGGTTGGTAACCTGCGGCCGATTGGTAATCAATCGGCCTGGACTTTTGCAAACCAAGGCGCGCGCGATTGGCAATCGCGCGCAGGATGCCCCACATGGAAATATTTCACCTTCGGGTTGTGCAACCCTGCCGCATGACTACTTCGTGCCCTGGAGCCCCAGCACTCACGCCCAGAACCACTTTAAATTTTCAACCGTTTCCATTGAGAGCCTGTGGAAGCCTTCGTTGCAACAGCAGCAACGCCGGCGAACAAAATCGCCAGAGCCACATTGACCCTGACATCTGGAGGAGGTTCCGCGAATGCGCTACTTCACCGATTCGAGCGCAGTACACGCAGCGGCCACACCATTCTCGGCAATGACACGCGCCGCTGCGGCACGCGCGGCCTTTGTATAGGAGTCCGACGCAAGCAGATTCTCCAACTCGCGGGCGACCCGCTTTGCTTCGTACTGATCCCGCGGAATGACGCGCGCCACCCCAAGCCGTTGCGCACGCATGGCATTATCCGGCTGGTCGTGGCTCAACGGCACGACGATCATCGGCCTTCCCGCGCGCAGGGCCTGTGCGGTAGTCCCCACGCCTCCCTGATGGACCGTTGCGGCTGCTCGGGGCAGCAGCGCGGAGTAAGGCGCGTACTCCGCAACGCACACTGATTCCGGAAGCGCCATCGCCGGCCTGTTGCGCGGATCACGCCCGACCAGCAGAACAGCCCGGTGTCCCGAGCGTTGGACCGCTTCGAGGCTCTCACGGTAGAAGACACCGGCATTGAAGACGGCGGACGATCCGAGTGTGAAGACCACTGGCGGTGCGCCGGCGGCGAGAAACCGGTCGAGTTCATGCGAGATCCCCAGCCCGGGTTCGAGTTTGTCGTAGAAGGGGAAGCCGGTCACGGTGGTGCGCGCCGGCCAGTCTGGTTGCGGGCTCGCAAGCAAACTCGAAAACCACGCGTGCGTTCCGAATGGCGAAAACATGCCGTCCAGCAGCGGGTCCCGAAGAGCCGGTAACCCCCGCCGGGCACGAGCCGCGTTCACCGGCGCGCCCCATCGCCGCATCAGGGCCCGCGCGAGCGAAAAGAATGCCCGGGTGAAGCTTGGACTTCGGGTCATCAATGGCATCAGGAAGCCTGCGCCCGGCAGTGCCGGTGGGTCGTACGACGACAAGAAAATCGCTGGCTGCAGGACGACGGAGGCCCATGGCTTCTTCAGGAGCTCCGCCGCTGTCGGCGTCGCGAAGGCGATTGGGTGTCCAGCGATTACATCGGCGTGGCGCGCGGCCGCGACCGTGTCCTCAAAGCTCTGTTCGATCCAGGGAAGGATCAGCTTGCGGAAGACGTACTCGGTCCCGCGGCGTGGATGCACCAGTTCGGCGATGGCGTCGGGATTTTCGAGCAGATGGCCGAGGTCCGGACGAATCGGAGCGAAGCCGAGCCCTTCGCCCTCGATCTTCGCGCGATACACTTCCGACGTCGCGATCGTAACCGTATGTCCACGGTCACGCAGACCGATGCCCACCGCGACGTAGGGATGCAGATCGCCCAGCGAGCCGAGCGTGGTGAAAAGGAAATGGCGGGTGGTCACATTCCCCGATTCAGATTTCGAAGCTGCCGTCACGCGCGAGGACCAGCTTGCGTCCTCGCCACTCGATGGTCTTGCCAAAGAAGCCGAGCGCCCACGTGAGAAAGCTCGCCACGTCCTCCAGCGGAAGAAGATACCAATAGCGCGACACCAGCGGATCTTCCAAAACCCAGACAGCCGTTACCCACTGCATACACGCGCGGAAAAGTATTGCCAGGAATGCGAGCCCCCAGGCGCCGGGCGCCGCCATCCAGAGAATGAGCGCAAGCACGGTTGTCTTGGTGAACAGTTCCCCGAAATAGCCGATGCGCCGCGACCGCCGCGTGCTGCGGGCCCAGCGCAGACGATGCCGCCAGTTTTTTAGAAATCCATCGTTCCCGATGTGGTGCTCGATGATGCAGCGCGAGAGTACGACGGTCTTTCCCTGACGGCGCATCTGATTGCCCATCTCGAAATCCTCGGCGAGAAACCGCTGCAGATTCTCGAGGCCGCCGATGGAGGCGAGCTCCGCGCGCCGCGTCGCAACCGTGCATCCAATGGCGAAATCCATGCCGTTGAGCAGACGTGCGGTGAGTAGCCCACCAAGAAATTCTGTGTTTAAACCAAGAGCTTCGAGCCGGGACCAGAAGCGCGGCCCGCCGAACGCACGGTAGGGGCAAGTGACGAGGCCGACGCCGGGCAGCGCGAGTTCCGACGCGAGCGTGCGGAGAGCGTCGCGCTCGATCCGGATATCGCTGTCGGACATCACGATGGTTTCGTGCTTCGCCTCGGACAACAAGGCGCGCAGGCTCCAGACTTTGGCGTTGGGAAAGGGCGATGGTCCGGCGATGATGAGACGCGCGGAGACATGCGGATATGCGGCTATGACACGCCGTGCGATGGCAGCGGCGGGATCGGTGTCCTCGTGGACAGAGAGCAGTACCTCAAAGCCGGGATAGCGCTGTTCGAAGAGGCTGCGAAGATTGGCTTCGGTATTGTCCTGCGCGCCCGCGAGCGGTCGCAAAACCGATAGCGGCGGGAACGCGCGCAATAGCGGCGCACGGCTTTTCAGATAACGCGCGGCGCCGATCACGGCGAGCACGCAGTAAACCATTGAGCCCAGGAGCACCGCCAGCAGCGGCGCCACGAGTAGAATGGCGCGCATGAAGACATTATCCTCGGCCATTTGTGCAAGCGTACCGTGCCGTCCCTTCTACAGAACGAAAACATGCGTTAATGCCCACTTGATCGCACGGCGCGTTCGACAAACGTGATCGTAAAAACACATAACACGAGGGGGAAATGGGAAGAACGCGGCATTTGTGGAGGTTCGGGCTCGTAGTGGCGCCCGCATCGACGTCTACGATACCCAGGTACGGCGACGAGCTCGGGTCCTTCAGCAGTAGCAACGGCGGTGGTTCAGGCAGCAATAACGTTTACAACGCGGAATTGTGGATCGGGACGAATTGTACCGCGCCCACGCCGGAACACCGGGCGTCTCCAGGTCAGATTGTTTCGAGGCCGGATCAATTCTGGTCGACCCTTCCAACAGGCATCCCTGATGTGATCAGCGCGGGAAATAATACGAACTTCGCCGCTCTGACGGGTTTCTTCACCACTACGCTGGGCGTGGGCTACATGGCCAATGTTGCGATGGGCAATGGGGGCAGCGCGACCCAATCGAACGTAAGCCTGTCGAGCAAATTCGGTGGCCGTAACCCGCCATTCCCAGGGAACGTTGTTACGAGCTTCGTTTACACATTGACGCGTATCAATATCGACACCTCCTCTTGCGTAAGCTTCAGTTAGTTAAGTTACACGTTTGAAGCTGACGGGGGGCCTGCTGCTCCCGAGCCGGCCAGCATCGCATTGATCGGCTTTGGCCTTGCGGCGACTGCAATCCGGGGATATCGCCGTCGTTGTCGCGCCTGAAACTACTCGAGATCCAGACCCGATTCCTTCAGCGCCCGCCAGCCGCCATCGAGTGAAATCGGATTGGCATATCCCATCTTTTGCAGGTTGTCGGCAACGAGCGCCGATCGGAATCCGCCGCCGCAGTAGAGCACCAGGGTCGTGTTCTTGTCCGGATACTTCGTCTCGATGTCCCGCTCGATGATGCCTTTGCCCAGATGCACCGCGCCCTTGACGTGTCCGGCGGCATACTCGTTGTCTTCGCGCGTGTCGACCAGCACGGGCTTTTCGCCGCGCGCCATCATCTCTTTATAGCCGGCGACATCGGTCTCCCGGACTCGCGATTTGGCGTCGTTGACGAGTTTGAGAAAGCCTTCGTTGTGTTGTGCCATGCCTGTCAGTCTACGCGCGTGATCTTCGCGCCCGCGGCCGAGAGTTTCGACTCGATCTTTTCGTAGCCGCGATCGATGTGATACACGCGATCGATCACGGTTTCGCCTTTGGCGACGAGCGCGGCGAGTACGAGCGAGGCACTGGCGCGCAAGTCCGAAGCAATTACGCCCGCGCCCGTCAGGCGGCTCCGGCCCGCGATAATCGCCTGCCGCCCGTCCAGCCGGATGTTGGCGCCCATGCGCATCAGTTCCTGGGCATGCATGAAGCGGTTCTCGAAGATGGTTTCGGTCACGATCGAAATCCCGTCCGCCTGCGTCATCAGCGCCATATACTGCGCCTGCAGATCGGTGGCGAAGCCTGGGTATTCCTCCGTCGTCATGTCCACCGGACGAATTGCGCCATTCCCCTGAACACGCAGAGCCGTGGGACCGGTCTCGATCACCTTTACGCCCGCTTCCATCAGCTTGACCGTCAGGGCTCCGAGATGCTCGGGCACGCATTCAGTTACTTCGACATCTCCACCCGTAATGGCTGCGGCGACTACGAAGGTGCCGGCCTCGATTCTGTCCGCAATGATCTCGTGTGTTGCACCGTGCAGCTTCGCGACGCCCTGGACCCGAATGTTGCTGCTGCCCTCGCCTTCGATCTTCGCGCCCATCTTGCGGAGCAAGTGGACCAGGTCCACCACTTCGGGCTCGCGCGCCGCGTTTTCCAGAACCGTTTCACCTTCGGCCAGAACAGCCGCCATCAGGATGTCTTCGGTGCCTGTGACTGTGATCCGGTCGAAGACGACATGAGCGCCTTTGAGCCCGTTCGGGGCGACCGCTTCGATATAGCCGTGTTCCTGCGAGATTTGCGCGCCGAGATGTTCCAGTCCGGCGAGATGGAAGTTGATTGGACGCGCGCCGATCGCGCAGCCGCCGGGCAGTGAAACACGCGCGCGGCCGGCGCGAGCCACAAGGGGCCCGAGCACAAGGCTCGACGCGCGCATGGTCTTGACCAGCTCGTAGGGCGCCTCCGGCGACACAATCGATTTCGTGTTCAGGACAACGCGCTGACGATTGGTTTCGTCAATCGCGATCTCCGAGCCGATATCGATCAGCAGACGCTCCATCGTTCGGATATCGCGCACCTCCGGGATGCGCTCGAGCACCACTTCCTCGTCCGTGAGCAGGGCGGCAGCCAGCGCGGGAAGCGCGGAATTTTTGGAGCCGTTGGTTGCGATGGTCCCCTGGAGGGGCGTGCCACCCTCGATAACAAATTTGTCCATTTACTTGTTCTGGCTATCTTTCTCTCTTCTATCGCGCACATGGCCTTTGCGCCTGCGCTCTTCCCAGATATCGATCGCACGGCGCACGTTGTTGCCGGCATCCGCCAGCATACGCGCCGCGTCTTCATAGGATGCCCCAGTGGCTTCCGCGATGATCCGTTTTGAACGGTCGAGCAGCTTCGAATTCTTCGGCTGCACGTTGACCATCAGGTTCCCGCGCACGTAGCCCATGCGAATGAACGCGCCCGTCGTCAACATGTTCAACACAAGCTTTGTCGCGGTACCGGCCTTCAGACGCGTGGACCCCGCGATAACCTCGGGACCCGTAAGCGGCGTGATCGCGATCTTCGCCATGCGAGCCAGTGCGGAATCGCGCGTGCAACTGATCGCGATCGTCACTGCTCCCAGCCGGTTCGCTTCCTCGACTGCGCCGAGAACATACGGCGTCCGCCCGCTCGCCGCGATTCCGCAGAGCACGTCGCCGGCCGTGAAGCTGCGCGCTTCGAGATCGCGCACTCCAATCGCGGGATCATCCTCGGTCGTCTCCGTCGCGCGCGAAAGCGCCGCCTCGCCGCCGGCGATGATGCCTTGCACAATACCGGGGGGCACATTGAAAGTCGGCGGACACTCGGAGGCATCGAGGACCCCAAGGCGCCCGCTGGTCCCCGCGCCGATATAGAAAAGCCGGCCGCCGCGGCGGAAGGCCTCCACGGTTGCATCCACCGCGAGCGTAATTTGGGGAATCTCAGCCGCGACGGCCTCGGCGACCCTGTGATCCTCCGCATTGATCACGCGCAGCATTTCGTCCGTCGGCAGCTTGTCGATGTGGGCGGACGCGGGGTTCGCCTGTTCGGTCGAGAGCGCCGCGAGATCCATGCCGTTATTGTAAGTGGGGTGTGGGAAGGGCAGCCCGTCAAGGTCCGCTATCGCGCCAATCTGCGCGACAGCGCGGGCAACGAAGCGCATGCCGCTACCTGGATTCGCAAGCGGCTTATCGTTCTCGACCCGGAGCTGAAGAAGAATGCGCGGGAGCATCGGCGCATACTGCTCCACGAGCACTTTCACTTTGTTTGGGTGCGGCTGGGCAATTCAGTCCGACGCGCCTGGGAAACTTACCTCGCGGCGGAGTGGAAAGCCAGGGTGCGTGGCGAGGCCGGCTGGTCGGCCGAATGGCGCAAGCAAGCGCTGTCGGCTCGCGACGTGGCGCAGCGCTCCCGCCGCTGGCGCGAGTATTGTTGTGAAGCCTTTTGCGATACGGCGGCATCCATCTACGGGAAGGACGATTCCGAAGTGACTCTGGCGAAATCGCGGCGGCAGGCACGTGCGGCATGGTTTGAGAAATCCTTCTGGGGCAGGAAGTTCCCGATATAATCAGGACTGGTGATGCGTCTCTTGCGTAGGGCTGGAATTGTGTCAGTCTCGGTGTTGCTGGGATTTGTGGTGTGTTGTACGCCCACGCAGCCGCCCAAACCCGCGGTGCGCGCGGAGAGCCAGCGCAAGCATGCTCCGGATTTCGCCCTGAAAGACGCCACCGGCAAGCTTGTTCATCTGACTGACTTCAAAGGCAAAGTCGTCATTCTCGATTTCTGGGCGACATGGTGCAACCCGTGCATGGTCGAGATCCCGTGGTTCCAGGAGTTCGAGCGGAAGTACAAAGACCGCGGTTTTGAAGTGCTTGGCGTTTCGATGGACGACGACGGATGGAAGGCGATCAACCCGTTCGTCGCCAAACGGAAGCTGAACTACCGTGTCGTGCTGGGCGACGACAAGACCGGCGACCAATATGGCGGACTCGAAGCGCTGCCCACGACATTCGTTATCGATCGCAACGGGCGGATCGCCTCGGCTCATGTTGGGCTCCCCGTTGCCGGGAAGAAGGATTTCGAAGATGCGATTAAAGAACTGCTTGAAGCTCCTGTGCCTGCTGACGACGGCGGCGCTGTTCGCTCAGATGCTCGTCGCCCAGATGGCCCCAACCCTGACCGTCGCCGCGCCCCCAACAGTTAAGGCGAAGAAGGGCACGGTCGCGACCGTCACCTTTAAGGCGACGCTGCCACCGGGCTTTCACGCCAACAGCAATACTCCGACGGACGACTACCTCATCCCCTTGATGCTGAAGTGGACCGGCGGTCCCCTGCAAGCTGACGGCATCACTTACCCGAAGGCCGCCATGGAGAAGTATTCGTTCTCGGACAAGCCTCTCTCGGTCGTCACCGGTGAGTTCACGATCTCGACGAAGTTCAGGATTCCGGCGAACGCGCCGGCGGGTCCGTCAGCGGAGAACGGGACGCTGCGCTACCAGGCGTGTAACGACCGGATGTGCTTCGCGCCGAAGACGGTGCCGGTGACGATTGCGGTGAACATCGAGTAAAGGCGGTTCTCGCAAAAGCGCAAAGAAGGCAAAGAATACCTGATGGGATTGCGGAGTCCGTCGAGAATTCCGTTGCCCGGGAAATTGTCGATTCCGCTTTCCGTGTTCATCGCTCGCTCGGGCCAGGGTTGCTGGAGTCGGTTTACGCTGCCGCGCTCACCTTCGAACTCGACCGCAAAAGGCTCGCAGTCTTTGCCAGCAGTGGATTCCTGTTATCTATGAGCAGGTTCGTCTCGATACCGGTCTCGCGCCGATCTGATCGTTGCAGGCCTGGTCGTCGGTGAGGTGAAGTCGATCGAAGCGGTTGCCCCAGTGCATAAGAAGCAACTGCTGACTTATCTGAAACTGGCGGACAAACGCCTGGGCCCGCCTCCTCATCAAACTTCAACGTTTACCGAATCAAAGACGGAATTACACGGATCGTAAACGGCCTTTGAGCACTTTGCGTTCTTTGCGGCTTTGCGAGAACTGCCTTTATTCGTGTCTCAGAAAATGGCCAATCGACCGTGTCGCCTGGCGCGTCCGATGCTCATTCTCAATTAACGCGAACCTCACGAACCCTTCCCCCATCGGCCCAAATCCGACCCCGGGTGACACCGCCACAAGAGCCTTCTCCATCAGCAGTTTGGAAAACTCCAGCGACCCGATGTCCTTGCACCGCTCCGGCACGGGAGCCCACAGGAACATCGTCCCCCGCGGTGTCTGCACTGGCCAGCCGGCCCGGCAAAGCCCTTCCACCAGAACATCGCGCCGCTTCTGGTAGAAGTCCCGAATTTTGATCGATTCATCCTCGCAGTCGCGCAGCGCCACGATCGCCGCGATCTGGATAGGCTGAAATACTCCGTAATCCAAATAGCTTTTGATGCGCGCCAGCGCCGCGATCATCTTCGCGTTTCCCAGACAGAAGCCGACGCGCCATCCCGCCATGTTGAAGCTCTTCGACATCGAGAAGATCTCCACCGCGATATCCTTCGCGCCGGGCACTTCCAGAATGCTTGGCGGCGTGTAACCATCGAAGCCGAGGTCCGCATATGCAAAGTCGTGGACGATCAGCGTCCCATGCTCGCGCGCCAACTCGACGATCTCGGTCATGAAAGCGAGGTCCACGCACGTCGTCGTCGGATTGTGCGGGAACGAAATCAGCAGCATCTTCGGAGGCTTCGGCGCCTCGCGATAGAACTCCCGCAGCCGCCCGAGAAACGTCTCTGCGTTGGGCATCGGCAGCATGCAGGCGTGCCCTTCGGACATAATCACGCCGTACTGATGAATCGGATACGCCGGATTCGGCGAAACAACGACATCACCCGGCCCGATCGTGGCAAAGAGCAGATGCGCCAGCGCGTCCTTCGCGCCCATCGTGACGATGGCTTCCTTGTCCGGATCGAGCGTCACGCCATGGCGGCGCTGGTAGCGCTTGACGATCTCCTCCCGCAGATGCTGGATGCCGCGCGACACGGAATACCGGTGGTTGCGAGGATTGCGCGCCGCTTCGATCAGCTTGTCGACAACGACCTGCGGAGTAGCGCCGTCGGGATTCCCCATGCCGAGATCCACGACATCCAGTTGTGCTGCCCGTGCCTTTGCCTTCATCTCGTTGATGACGGCAAACACGTAAGGGGGCAGTTTCTGGATGCGATAAAAGTTCTCGTCAGGTTGTGGCATGGAAATTCCAGTTTAGTGCAACAATTGCGACAGACGTAAACGGGCGTGGGACTGAGCGCAACCCCCGAGGCGCGTTTTTGTGCACGTCAAGAGAAGCGAAATGGTAGATTGGAGTTTTGCTTCCTGCCTTTGGTCCCCATCGTCTAGAGGCCCAGGACATCGCCCTTTCACGGCGGTAACGGGGGTTCGAATCCCCCTGGGGACGCCAAATCATCTCAGGGCTCTGGCTCTACGCGCTCTTTCGTTTGCTCTCGACGATTGCGCTTGCTCTCTCCGCAGCCGCTTTCACCAGAGCGGCCATCTTCGGATGAATCGGCATAATGTCGGCCGCGAGTCCCGCTGCTTTCAATGCCTCAGTCATGATCGGCCCGACAGATGCCAGCGCGCAATGGCGTTGCAAAGCATTTCTGACATCCTCCTCGATCCCCAACTCGCCAGCGACCAGGAAGAGGTGATCCAACTGTATCGACGATGTGAACAGCACTGCGTCGAGCTCACGCGACGCCAGTCGCCGCGCTGCTTCCCGCAGTGGGGCGAGGTCCGCCGGTAAATCCCAGCGGTAAATCGGCACGCAACTGACTTGTGCGCCCAAAGCCTCCAGCGCTGCCGTCATCTCCGGATTGGGCCGGCCATATTCCTGCACCGCCACGCGTCGCTCCGGACGTGACGCTACCGCGTCCACGACTTCCTTCCACGTGTTCGGCTCCGGAACGACGATCTGCGCCTTCGCGCCGAGTTCCCGCAGAATCGGCACGGACTTGGGACCGCGCGCGACGATGAACGTCCGGCGCAGTCCCTCCGCAAGCTCATCCAGCGAGCCGTCCGATTTCGCGAGGTCGCGCAGGAATGCAAGGCCTGCTCCGGTCATGCACACCATCAGATCGAATTCACCGGCCCGCAGACGATGAATGAACTCCAGCGCTTCCTTGTGATCCTCCAGCGCCCGCTCCTGCACCGAAGGAGCCATGAAGGGCTCACCCCCTTCGCGGCGAATGAGCGCCTCCATTTCTTTGGCGCGCCGGCTTTCCAGACTCAGAACTCGCAGACCTCCAAACGGCATGGCTACGGAATCAGTATCGCGGATGGATATGGACGCCCAGCAGAGAAGGCGCCCTACATCCGGAACAGAGCTTCGACATAACCGAAGCGCCCGTCCTTTCCCGCGGGGTAAATCGTTTTCATCACGGCCAGCCCCTGCGCATAGCCAACATACGCGGTCAGGGTCGTGTGCCGGTTGGCGCGATATTCGACACTGGTGTCGTAAAGATTCGCGAGGGAACGCCGGCCCGAACCGGCGCGGCCCGTGTAACCGAATGTCCAGGGCTGGTAAACGCCGCCGCCGGAATACCAGAGGTCCTGCGCGTTGGCGAGTCGCAGCGAGTGGTATTCGCTCGACACAGTCACCTTCGCATGCGGCCGCAGCATCAACGACCCAAACGCATCCTCATTGTTCATCGTATTGAAGAACGGAAGGCGCGCATAGGGGCGCGGCGTCGGCAGAATCTGGAAAAACGTCTCATGCCGGCCGTCATTCGGATTTCCGTCTCCCGACCCGAACGTGTACCCGCCTCTGATCCACGGCTTTATTGCTTTCAGCAGAGCAGGCTGGAACCCGCCTTCGAGATCGAACGCATATGCTCTTTGCGTCTGCGTGCCCCAGCGTCCAGTCTGAAACGCAACCCATCCCAAAGCATCGAAAGTGCCCCTGGGGGTGGCAATCGCATGCAGGCTGTGGGCGCCCCACGTCTGCAGATGGATGTTCTCTGTATCTCCGGCCTTCAGCGCCCCCGGACGATTGTCCGTCTTCACAATGTGCCGGAAGTCGTCATAATCGATGGCAAAGATGCGCGTGTCGGCCGCATGATTGCCGCTGCCCCATTCCTTCGTGAACGATGCGTAGCCAAAGCCGACCCGGTTCCATCCCCAGCCATCCGTCTGGAACACGCCGCGCGTAGGTGTCGCGCCGATGAACGTGAAGTCGGTGGATGGCTGCGTCCACGAATAGCGAATTCCATCGAAGGCGCGGCCAGTGTCACTGAACGTGTACACCCCGATGACCCGCTGCATTACCCGATCGCGCTTGAGGGTCGCGAGCGTCGCGTTCTTTGGCGCAAGTTCGGAGCCGTCGTTGAACTCGAACCGCCCCACCAGAACACTTCGCGCTTCCTTCTTGCCGAAGTGATATCTTCCGTAGACCTGCTTCGGGAAGACCATTGCCGCGAACTGTTCATTGTGGTTCGCCGTGTAGTAGTTGGAGCCGAGGCCGAGCGCTCCCTGCGGCGCCGCAGCGGTAGCATGATCGGGCAATCCCAGAAAGAAAGGGACGGCGACTTCCGCATCCCAGTCGAACGCGCCCTTCTTCTCGGCGAAATTCAGGCGAAGCAGGTTGCCGGAATATCCGTATTCGTTCTGGTAGGCCGGCGGCGCCTGGAACCAGTCCCATCCATAGGCGCGGGCCCGCAGAGTCGCTGTGAACGTCACGTCCCCAAGCTTCACTGCGTCGGAACCGGTTTGCGCGCAAGCGCCCGCGGCCGCCAGGATCGTCAGCGCGAAAAGTGTGGATCTCATGATTAATCTCCCGTTGCTCCGGCCGGCGTCAGATTGCCTGACAGGCGCGCTGCAATTTCCTTTTCTGCCGAAGCCTCATCCGCTTCGGAGAACCGTACAATTACGGAACAAAGAGAGATTACGGTTACTGTCGCCCCGAGGACAAGTAGTGCTTGAGTCCAGGGCATACTTCCCTTAAAGAGGAATCCGGCCAGCACAGCGCCTGAATTGCCGCCCGCTCCGACTATCCCGGCCACTGCCCCGAGCGCCTTCCGGTTAACGAATGGCACCACGGCGTACGTCGCGCCGTTCGACATCTTGATGAACAAGCCGGTCAGCATCATCGCGCCAATAGCCAGCGGCAGGATGCGCATCCGCGAAAACAGCATCAGCGCCAGCCCTTCGGAGCAGATGGTCGATCCCAGCAGCAGTACGCGCCCGCGCAATCCCCACGTCTTTGCGAAGCGATCACTGACGATCCCGCCGAGCGCGCGGGCGAAGAGGTTCATCGTCCCGAACGATCCGGCGAGGAATCCGGCAGCAGTCAGTCCCAGATGGAAGTTGTCGGTGAAGTAGAGTGCCGCGATGTTGTCGATGGTGAGCTCCATCCCAAAGCATGCGGCGTAAATGATGAAGAGCGCCCACACTCGCGGATCCTGGCAGGCAGCCGCAAATGCCCCCCTCGCAACGGAGGCGCCCGTCATTTCGCCGCGGGCGCGCAGCGCCTTGAAGTCACCGTCGGCCGTGTCCTGCGTCAGGAAATAGTAAGCGATGCCGGTGATCAGCATGATCACGCCGGGCACGACCATCGCCAGCCGCCACCCGAGCCATTCGTTCGCGCCCAGGCTCACGAGGCCCGCGAACAGCAGCGGCATCACCGCCTGCGTGACTCCACCGCCAAGGTTGCCCCATCCGGCCGCCGTGGCATTCGCCGTCCCGACAATGTTGGGCGCAAACATGATCGATGTGTGGTACTGCGTGATGACGAATGAGGCACCGATCGCTCCAATCGCAAGCCGGAAAATCAGGAACGTCTGATAATCGCGCGCTATTCCGACACACATTACCGGCAGCGAACCCAGAATGAGCAGCCACGTATAGGCCCGTCGCGGACCGATCTTGTCGCACAGAAATCCGATCAGCGCACGAACGATCACGGTAATCGCGACGGACGCAATCGTCAGATTTCCGATCTGCGCTTTGGTGAGATGGAACTCCTGACGAATGACGGGCATCAACGGCGCCAGCCCGAACCATCCGAAGAAGCAAATGAAAAATGCGAACCACGACATGTGGAACGCGCGCATCGGCACACTCGAAAAATCGGACAGCCGGATGCGCGTGGATTTGGTTTTGATTGTCATCTGCAGGTCTCTCCTTGTCCGCTTGTATTTGTGTAAGAGCTCGACAGGGAGCCATGTAGTGGAGCTGCTGAACTTCGCGAATTGTCAATCCGCTTACGCCGCGTCCTCGAAGGCCTTGTAGCCGCCGTCCAAATCCACGAAGATGATGCCGTCCTCAACCTTCGTGGGAAACACCGTCAGGCACGACGGCTCCTGCGCCCGAACCGGCAACCCCGATACCAGATCGAAATGCCTCCCGTGCAGCGGACAAACCACCGCCGTCCCGGTCACCATCCCGTCGCACAGCGGGCCACCCTTATGCGGACACGTATTTTCGATGGTGTGAAACCTGCCGTTCAGATTGAAGATCGCGATCTCGACGTCGCCGACCCGCACCGGTCGTCCTTCGCGAGGCGGAATATTCTCAATGGGCGTGATTTTGATCCAGCCTCGTTCGTTCGTCATACGAGTACGCGCTCCCTGACTCTCTCCACCGGTTCAATCTGCACGAACTGCGTCGCAGTCGCAGGATGGTCCCGCTCCAGCCACGCATCCTGCGCGTATTCTTTCGAGCGATGCAGCCGCTCCAGCAGCTTGCGTTTGTCTTCCTCCGGCGCGTACACCGTGTCCTTGCGGACCTTCTCGATCCCCAGCCGCTCGACGAAGTCGTAACTCCGCTCGAGGTAGTTGCCGTTCTCCCGGTAGTACTGAAAGAAGAGCTCGCCCGCTTCCAGCGCCTGTTCGGTGGTCTCAACTGTGATCAGCAAATCCGCCTTGCGCACCGACTTGCCGGCCGCCCCGCCAACGACCACCTGCCAGCTCCCATCCTGGCCGACGAAGCCGAGGTCCTTCACCGTCGCTTCCGCACAATTGCGCGGACATCCAACGACGCCCATCTTGAACTTGTGAGGTGTGAAGAGATTCTCCAGCCGCCGCTCGAGCTCGATCCCGGTATTGGTCGAATCCTGCACTCCGAACCGGCAGAACTCCGTGCCGACACAAGTCTTCACCATGCGAACGCCCTTCGCATACGCTTGCCCGGAAGGCATCCCGAGATCGCGCCAGACGTTGGGCAGATCGGCTTTATTCACACCCAGCAAATCAAGCCGCTGACTGCCGGTGACCTTCACCATCGGGACTTTGTACTTGTCGGCGACATCGGCGATGCGCCGCAATTCGGCGGGAGAGGTCACGCCGCCGCGCATGCGGGGCACCACGGAAAACGTGCCGTCCTTTTGGATGTTCGCGTGAACGCGATCGTTTATGAAGCGCGCTGAGCGGTCTTCCTCATGCTTGCCGCACCAGAGCATGTCGAGCATGTAGCTCAGGGCCGGTTTGCATACCTCGCAGCCTTTGCGATTGCCGTACACCGCCAGCACTTCCTCCACGGACTTCAACTGCTGGCTGCGGACGATCTCCCGCAGCCGCTCATACGAGAACGGCACGCACGCACAGAGAGTCGTCTTCGTTTCTTCCTGGAAGTCCGGCGCCACCGCGCGAAGCAGCTTTTCGCAAAGCCCGGCGCAGGTCCCGCAGCTCGTCGAGGCGCGCGTGTGCTCCTTGAGCCCTTTCATTGTCGTGATGGCGTGCTCGTGGATCGCGTGAATGATCTCGCCTTTGCGGACGCCATTGCATCCACAGATCGTCTCGCTGTCCGGCATATCGGCGATCTCGAGGCCGCGATCGCCGGCAGGGGGCGGGAAAAGCAACGTGCGGCGCATCGAGCTCAGGTCTGTTCCGCTCTTCAGCCAGTCCAGATACGTGTACTCGTCCTCGACATCGCCGACGAGGATTATTCCGTGCAGCCGGTTGTCCTTGACGAGCAGCTTTTTGTAGGCGCCCAGAGAGGGGTCCTCGTACGTCAGGACCTCGACACCGTCTTCCGACTCATCGATTGACCCCGCCGAGAAGATATCCACGCCCATGATCTTGAGCTTCGCCGCCGGCGCCGCCGCGGTGAACACCGGACCTCGATTGTCGGTGATCGTCGCGGCCAGAACGCGCGCCTGATCGTAGAGCGGAGCGACTAGTCCAAACGTCTGCCCCCGATGTTCCGTGCACTCGCCAACAGCGAAGATGTCCGGATCGGACGTCTCCATGAAATCATTGACGACAATGCCGCGATTCACATCCAGTCCGGCGGCGCGCGCAAGTGAAGCGTTCGGACGGATGCCCGCCGCGATTACCACCAGTCCGGCTTCCAGTTCCTCCCCGTTCGCGAACCGCAGCGCATCGACGTGCCCATTTCCGCAGATCGCCGCCGTCTGCTTCGGCAGCATCACCCGAATCCCGAGATTCTCGATGCGGCGTTTCAGATACTCGCCCCCGGTTGCATCGAGCTGCCGCTCCATCAGGGAATCCATCAGATGAATGACCGTGACTTCGCAGCCGCGCACCTGCAGCCCCCGTGCGGCTTCAAGCCCCAGCAGTCCTCCGCCAATTACAGCGGTCTTCAAACCCTTGCGCGCCTTCGCCAGCAGTGCCTGCGTGTCATCGAGCGTGCGGAAGACGTGCACGTTTTCTTTATCGACGCCGGGAATTGGCGGGATGAACGCACTACTTCCGGTCGCCAGGATCAGCTTCTCGTATGGTGTGATTGAACCGTGCTCGTCGACGACGGTGTGCGCGGTGCGATCGATGCGATTGATCCGCGCCCCCAGACGTGTGCGGATGTTGTTGGTCTTGTACCATTCGGTATCGTTCAGGACGATCTCGTCGGCGTCCTTCTCTCCGGCCAGCACCAGCGACAGCAGAATGCGGTTGTAATTGACGTGCGTCTCATCGCCGAAGATCGTGATCTCGAACTCCGGTTTCTCTTTCTGCTTGAGGATGTGCTCGACACAGGCCACACCCGCCATGCCGTTGCCGACGACTACGAGGCGTCTCATGCGTGTACTCCGGCCCCTTGGCGCCGCACAACGGACTGACGCCTGTGCGGAGCTAATTCTTTTTGCCGCACAACGGACTGACGCCTGTGCGGAGCTAATTCTTTTTGCCGCACAACGGACTGACGCCTGTGCGGCTCGGACTTCTCGACCCGCACCGCGCACTGTTTGTAGTTCGGCTCGCGTGAGATCGGATCGAAAGCGCTCTGCGTGACTTCGTTGACGTTGGTCTCAAAAAAGTGGAACGGCATGAACACCTGCCCGGGCGCGGTGATCTCGGTGAGGCGCAGTTCGACGCCGCGTGTGCGTCCGCGCCTGGAAATGACATCGACGGAATCGTGGCTCTTGAGTCCAAGGCGCTGCGCGTCGCGCGGGTTGATTTCCAGCCACGCACGCGGCGAAAGGCGCTCCAGAATCGGCACCTCGCGGGTCTTTGTCCGCGTGTGCCAGTGCTCCACCGTGCGGCCTGTATTGAGCACGAAAGGATAATCGCGGCCCGGCTGCTCCGGAAACGGCGCCCAGTCCGCGCAGATCAGCTTCCCGCGTGCATCGGCATGCTTGAACACGCCATCGCCATAGAGCCGGGTCGAATCCTGACGTTCAGCGCCTTCCGTAAGCGGCCACTGCGTCGCGCCCTTGCTCGAGAGCAGGTCGTAGCTCAGTCCGGAGTAGTCGCAAAGGCGTCCACGCGAAACAACGCGCCACTCATTGAACGCGTGTTCGGGCTCGCTCCAGCCCGGGAACAGCGAATCCTGGCAGCCCAGTTCACGCGCGATAGCGAGGAAGATATCGAAATCCGAATTCGCCTCGCCCGGCGGGTTGACCGCCTTGTTGACCTTGCTTACACGCCGCTCGGAGTTCGTGTAAGTCCCTTCCTTTTCGCCCCAGATCGCGGCCGGAAGCACGAGGTCGGCAAGTTCCGTTGTCGGCGTCGGATGGTATCCGTCCTGCACGACCAGAAAGTCCAGGTTCGAAAGTCCGTGCCGCAGCAGCCCTTGATTCGGATAGGACACCAGCGGATTCGTCGCGATGACCCAGAGCGCTCTGATCTTCTTCGCCAGAGTCGCTTCAACGATGTCGGGATAGGCCAGACCGCGCTTCGCTGGCAGCCGCGCTTCATCCACACTCCACAGTGCTGCCAGCTCCGCGCGGTCTCCCGGATCGTCGAACTTCCGATACCCCGGCATGCTCGACGTAAAGCTCGTCTCGCGCGAGCCCATCGCATTGCACTGTCCCGTAATCGAGAACGGCGCCGCGCCCGAACGCCCGATATGCCCGGTTAGCATCGCCAGATTGCATATTGCGTTGACCGTCTGGACGCCGATCGTGCTGTGGTTGACTCCCATCGTCCAGCCGATGAAGCCCGCCTTCGCGCGTCCATACAGAAATGCCGTCTTGAAGATCTGCTCGATACTCAAACCGGTGATCGTCGACACCCGCTCCGGTGTGTAGCTTTCCAGAAACTTCTCGAACTCATCGAACCCCGTCGTGTGCTGCTCGATGTACGCCCGATCGATCAGATTGCAGCGAATCAGGACGTGCGCGATGCCGTTCAAGAGCGCCAGATCAGATCGAGGCTTCAGCGGCAGATGCAAATCCGCCATCATCGCCGTCTTCGTCACCCGCGGATCGGCCACAATCAGCGCCTTATGCCGGTTGGCTTCAAGGTATTGGCAGAGAATCGGATGGTTGTCCGCCAGATTCGCGCCGATGAGGATGATGACATCGGCCTTCCCGAGGTCCTCGTAGCAGCCCGGAGGGCCATCGCTGCCGAACGAGAGCTTGTATCCGGAGACGGCTGTCGCCATGCACAGCGTCGTATTTCCGTCGTAATTGCTTGTGCCGAAACCAAGCTGGACGAGCTTGCCCAGCGTGTAGAACTCTTCCGTCACGAGTTGGCCGGTGCTGATTACGCCGAGTGACTCGGGCCCATACTTCGCCTGCACCTTGCGGAAACGATCGACCATCGTGGCGATGGCTTCGTCCCAGGTCACGCGCTCGAGCTTTCCGTTTCTCCGCAGGAGTGGATGCTTCGCGCGATTTTCCGCGTGGATCGTGTAGTGCTCCGACAGTCCTTTCGGACACAGCTTGCCGCGATTCACCGGATGCGATACTAAAGCCCGCGAGGCGACCGCCTTTCCGTCTTTGACGCCGATCTCGATCCCGCACCCCACGGAGCAATAGCCACACGTGGTCGCAACCCAGCGATCCGGAATCTTGCGCGCGGATGTATAACCGGTCGAGGCGTCGCGTGAGTATCGATACTCGTCCGCCAGATTGTCCAAGCCAATGACGCGCTTCCAGTTCATGCAGTCCTCCTCACACCCGCGAATGCCGCGGCAACGTTCTTTGGCACCACGCTGACGAAGAAGAGATAGCGGCCCAGAAACTCGCCGGCCAGGGCAGCCGCGAAGGCGATATCCGCCGCGAAGGACGCCAGAACTCCCGCAGCAATCAGCAGCAGAAGCCGCAACACGAATCGCGCGCGCAGTTTCCCGGCGAGCAGCACTGAGGACGACCGCAGCTCGAAGATCTCCGATTGTGAAAGCCAAAGGAACTTGCCGGACTGCACCAGGAGCTGCGCCGCCGCCCCGGCGATCGATGCGTACATCACACCTGCTGGCGCGCCTGGGATCAGCACCCGCGCAAACGCCGGCCCAAGCAGCAGCGCGGTCGAAAGAAATTCCGCGACGGTATACCCGCTGAACCATGAGGGCCGCGCGCGAACGATATAAATACGGGCCGAGCAAGTGATGCCGGCCAGGCCCGTGAGCGCCGTCGCAAAGCCGGCGGCTCCGCGCCACGGCAACCCGAAAAACAACATGCCCGCAAACGCCCCCGCCGCGCCGGCGAAGAGCGAAAGAGTGAATACTTCGCGGCTCAACCACGAGCGGCGCAATCCCCGCATCGCGCGCCACGCATGCACCGGGCGCCCCAGATGCATGGTCGACGCCCCGAGACTGATCCCCGCCAGCACGAGCGAAACAATCGCCGGAATCCTGAGACTTTCACCGGCCTGCCGAAAGCCAAGCAGCCAGAGAGCAATGAAAGCGCCGACACAAAGCTGCGTCATCACGAGCATGAAGACCAGCGGCCAGTGCGGATGCTGGGGCTCGACACGATTGGTATCCACGCGGCCGAGATCGGGCGTCAGATTTTCCGGAAGCGTGACGCGCGTTGTCGAGATGCTGTCGTCCGCGGATGGAAGACCCGGCGCATTCGCCGAGAGATAATCGCGGCGCCACTCCGCGATGTTCACAATCTCGATCGCGATCGCTCCTTCCGGACAAGCCGCCACGCAGGCGGGCGCCATATCGTCCGCCAGCCGGTTATGGCACATGTCGCATTTGCCGACCACCCCACGCTGGGCGTTGTACTGCGGCACCCCGTAAGAGCAATTCCATGTGCAGTACTGGCAGCCGATGCACGCCTCCGCGCTGTGCACCACGACACCGGTGAAGGGGTCTTTCGTATACGCTTCAACCGGGCAGCCGTTCAGACATGACGGCTCGACGCAGTGATTGCACCCCATCGAAAGGTAATGCCGCTGTGTGTTCGGATAGTAGCCGCCTTCCACCTCGCCGACGCGCCGCCAGTTCAGTTCCGCCGGATTGCCATTCTGCTCATTACAGGCGACCACGCAGCACTTGCACCCGATGCACTTCGTCATATCGAAGTGAAAGCGATACTGCTCGCCGGCTGCGAGCGGCCGTGACGGTATCAACTCCGCGGGAGAGGTGTCGATCCGCACGAGCCCTCGCGCCGCCGGAACGGTTGTGTAAAGCAGCGGGCTATCCATCAACGGAAGCGTCGTCATTGGTTTTGATCGAAAGTCAAATCTGTCCGCGCCCTGCGTTGTGGCGTGGCGTGGTACTCGTCTGCAAGCGCCGGCACTCGTGGCGGCGGAGTTCCTCAGTTCGAAACTCTTTGTCGGCTGATTTCAGCTCCGCACGGAGCTTAAAGGTGGGAAGCGCACAAGGTTCCCGGGAGTTGGCTCCGGAAAACCCGTTTGTTTCGCGGTCGAGCTATCCGCAGAGTAGCACTCTGGCGTGGCGGCGCGCGCAAAAAACTTTTTATCGAGCCGATGGCGTGTGTATCGCAAGCTCATATACAACGGTTGTTATACTCATCCAAACCGCGCCGGTTCGACTGTCACGAAAAGGACCTCACGATGCGCTTTCCCGTTCCAGCCGTTTGTCTCACTTCGTTGCTCTGCGCCACTGCGCAAGCCGGTGTAATCCAGGGCAGGCTTTTCGACGCCACAGGCGAGGTTATTGCCAACGCCACCGTCCAAATCAAAAACGCCGCGAGCGGGGCCGCCTTCAAAGCGACCACGAAAGCCGACGGCGGCTATGCGAGCGGCGACCTGCCAGCCGGCAAGTACGACATTACTGTCGCGGTCGGCGGACTCTCAGCCTTTAGCCGCAAGGGCATCGCTGTCGAATCCGCGAAGGCCGTGCCGCTCGACATCCACATGGAAGACACTTCGCAGCTCAGCACGCTTGGTGAGGACCGTCTTGCTGCCGCCGCGAACGCGTCGCGGCATAAACCGCCGTCTGGCGCTGCGCCGCGAATGGCGAATGGAAAGCCCGACTTGTCCGGCACCTGGTGGTCACCCTCGACGGTCGATCCGGGCAAACCGGACTTTCTTACCAATGCCGTTGCCGTGGCCAAAGAGCGCGCGGACAATAACCGCAAAGACAGCCCACAGGCCCACTGCATGCCGTCGCCAATCATCCGCGTCGGTCCGGTTTATGCAATCGCCGAGAGCCCGACCTTGATGATGATCGTCTCCGATGACGACAGCCCCGGCTTCCACCAGGTCTTTCTCGATGGCCGCCCAATTCCGAAAGATCCGACGCCGCAGTGGTACGGCACGAACATCGGTCATTGGGAAGGCGACACGCTCGTCGTCGATCGCGTCGGCTTCAACGACCGCTCCTGGCTCGATCAGGAAAGCCATCCGCATTCCGGCAAGCTGCACGTCGTCGAGCGTTACACGCGCCCTGACCTCGGCCATCTCGAAACGGAAATCACCGTCGATGATCCCGGCGTGTTGGCGCGTCCGTACACGACGAAGCGGGTTTCGGAGCTTGCGCCGTCCGAACGCGTCTACGAATTCATCTGCACGGAGAACGATCGTGATGAGTCCCACATCGTCGGCAAGTAGATCTGGTGACCGCCCGAAAAGCCTCTCAAAAGCGCCACGAGCCGCCGTTGCCGCCGCGATCCGGCCCAGGACAGCAGGGTTGGAGAGCCTTTCGGGCTCAAAGTGTGCAACCGCAAATACGTAGTACGATCCTGGCCCGACGCTCTCGATCTGAAACGATCCGCCCGGACCGGGGCGAAGCGATCCGTCCATATTGGACGTCAGCGGAATCATTGGGCGTCAGCGGAATCGAGCGCCACCTGGGGATTAGCACGATCTCTGTTGCAACCGCGAATTCCACGGCGCCCTTGATTGTTCCCGCGTTCGGCTTGTAATCACGCTGACCGGCGGAAAGCCTGCCCGTATGTCGGCCAGTCTCCAGGTGATGTCCTGTCCGCCTGCGGTGACAGAGGCCAGATAATAGCCGCCGCTACTCCCGGCGGCGCGGTAAACCGGACCTTGCCGGGTGCGACATTCCCGAAGCGAAAGCTGTTTCCGGTTCGCTTACCGATCATGACGAATTTGGTCGATGCCGGGATTGGACTCAGCTTGTTAATCGTGACTATTGCATCGCGCACCGCTGGCGGGATGTTGTCGGGAGGCGTGTCAGCTACCCCGGTGGTAGCCTCAATCGCGATTGCCGCCTGGGCGCGGATCTCCAGTCATCAATATCGTGATCGACGGCCACCGAAATGGGAGGGTATACCTCCATCGCGGCGGGTGCATCGACGGGCTGCTTACGAATGACCGGAATGCCGTCTTCCGAGTCCGCTTCATTTGATCAAAATCGAAACTGCGCTTGACCCGGAACTGATGCAATGCCCGTGGCGTCGCCTTGATCTCAAAGGAACCATCACGAACGATGCCGGCCTGCTCGCTGGCAGGGGGTCCCGCGGATTGATTTCGGACCACTTGTTTACCGGTTTGCTAATGTCTATCTGGTGCGTCAGACACCGTAATGGCAAACACTGAGGGAATGTTCGTTGAGCAAAGCAATCGAAAACCTGGAAGCCGCGCAGAAAAGAGCGACGGCGATTCGCCCCAAAGTAGGAGGTTTCCCATATCTTGCGGAAACGCTGCGCCGCGCTGGCGTAACCAGGAATGTCTGGTGCCTGCCCTCGTGCCAGAGCCTTTTTCTGACTAACGACGGCCCCGTTGTCATGCAAGGCAAAGCTTTAACGACTGGCGCCGTGGACGTCCCACCGTTTGACCGCGAAGCCCTGATTTCGGCGTTGCGGACGGATCAGGCTGGCGAGAGCAGCTTTCCTGAATTCCTCCAGGCTTCGTGGCGGGCGGGCGTCGTTCGCTACGACGTCGATTTCGTAGCGCGGACCGTTACTTATTACGGCTGCCAGGGCGAGGAGTATGTTGAAACCTATTCGGCGGTTGAGATCGGCACTTAATCTTCGTCGAGCGGCGGCGAACTGGCCTCAGCGTTTTTTCGGCGCTTTTCCGCCTTTGTCTTCCGTATAGTGCTGCAGGTCTTCGTTGCCTTCGATGCAGCCGAACTCCATCTGCTCGTAAGGATGCCCGTCTGACATCGTCGTCTGCCTGGCCCGATTGATCGTCCAGCGCGCCGTCCACGGCTGGGTATAGATATCCGGATCGGTCATCGTCGCTTCATAGATGATCGTGTTCGCATCCTGCGGGATAAACTTCTCGGTCACGTGCAGGTTTTCGGTCTTGAAATTTCCCGACGTATCGAACCAGGTCCTGGTGTTCTGATTGGTCGTGTCGACCACCAGCGTGTCGCCTTCCCAGTGTCCGACCGGGTCGCCCTGAAACAACTTGATCTTCGAGTCGATGTGCGGCCGGCCGTCTGTCGGGATGATCCGCACCGTGTGCATAAACTCGGAGAGCTGCACGAAATAACCCGGCGTCTGGATGATCTGTACGCCGAATTGATTCGATTCGCTGTGCGGGACGCCGGAAGGATAGCAGTGCAGCTCGGGCTCATCCGCCATGTGGTTCTGCAGGATGTCCTGTTGCTTCGCCCTGGCTTCAGGCTTATAGGGGATCCTGCCATCCGGCGGATCTATGATGCGCATGCCGCCGCCACCGCCGAACCCGGTCGCCGCAAGACCGGCTCCGCCACCGCGTGCGGCGCCGCCCGCGGGAGCAACCCCTCCACCACCTCTTGCCGCTCCACCACCTCTTGCCGCGCCACCACCGCGCGCGGGCGCCGGCTCAATATCGGTGATCGCCGGAGGAGTCCAGAAGCCCTGCATGTCAGGATGCCCATCCGGTAGTTTCGGCATCGGACCCGCCGGCGTGGCCGGTGCGCCGCGTCCGCCGCCGCGTTGCGCGAGGGCTGGAGTCGCGATGATCAGCGCTCCGGCAGCGATGGTGAGTCCCACGCGAGCGCACAGGCCGAAGCTCCGTAGTGCGCGGTCAGGAGTCAGATTTTTCATTTTCATCGCCCTCAATTCCCGCCGTACACCAGATCCTGGCACTCATGCTCCATGAGCCGCGCCGTCGGGCCCGTCTTCTGCACCATCGGCACCGCGATCTTCCAGTCCTTCGTATACGTCATCGGATCGCTGATCGTGGCTTCATACAGCAGCGTCGTCGGACCAGTCCGCGTGAATTTCTCCGTCAGATGAAGCTGATTGCTGTGGAAGTTACCGGATTTGTCCAGCCAGGTCTTGTCATTGAAGTCGATTGCGTCGACGACAAGGCTGTTGCCTTCCCACTTGCCGCGCGAGTCTCCATCCCACAGATCGGGGAAGTCGAGATGCGCGGAGCCATCCAGATAAATCATCCGGTAGACGTGCGAGTACTCCGACGCGATCGCGACGTATTTCTCGGTTTCGAAAAGCTGCCAGGGATAGCCCATCAACAACAGGCGCGGAACGCCCGGCATGTAGCACTTGTTGACGACGTCCTCCGTTTTGGCGTTCTTCAGATTCTCCGCGCGCTTCGCTAAAGCCTCGGGCTTGTAGGGAATCTTGCCGTTGGATGGATCCTTGATAAACCCGCCTTTTTCGAGGTTATCGACCGGTTTGGCCGGAACCCAGATACCCTGCAGGTCCGGTTGCTTATACCAGGTCTGCGCGGGCGTGAACTCCTTGCCGCCCTTTTTCTGAGCGAAAGCCGGGGTCGCGATCGCCGCCAGCGCGACCACGCCAGGAATCACAAATCGTGCAAATCGATTGGTCATTTCTTTGGTCGTCCAGAACCTCTATAGAGACAAACCGCCTATTGCGCCGGAGGACCACCCGGACCGCGTCCGCCGCCACGCGCCGGCTGCACTTCCGGACCCGAATTCAGCGTGATTCGCCGTCCATCGGCAAAGTCCACGCTCTGCGCCCACATCAGATTCGTGCCGTCCTTCGACAAATAGCCGTTGACGGTCAGCTCTTCGCCACCCTTGATCATGTTCTGCCGCCATCCCGCGCGATAAAGGCCGTTCGGCGGAGGCGTCTCGGCATTCCAGGTTTCTTTCTTGCCGTCCGGGGTGGTGACTTCGAAGATGAGATGCGAATGGGGATTCACCCAATCCATCTTGACCGCAATTCCTTTCACGCTTACCGGCTTGGTGTTGTCGTACTCGGCGGCAAAGGAATGATGCGCCAGCAACGGCAGCGCGGCTGCCAGTAATCCAGCGCAACCGGCGAGCACTGCAAGCTTGATCTTCATGGATGACCTCCTCTGAGCGCACCAGCGGTACGGCTATTGTGCGCCGCAGAACAACCCTTCTTACGCTTGAGAAGTATATCAGGGAATCCAGAAACGTCCCGCACGGCTCGGCTATGCGAAAATCGGCCTGAATGGAAAAAGAATGGCCGTGGCCCGATTCGCTCGACGCGTTAGTTGCTGCGCCCAATCATCACAAGCTTGTGCTCGATAACGAGCGGGTTCGTGTTCTGGATACACACATCCCAGCCGGCGATCTCGTTCCCGTTCACACGCACCGCTGGCCGGCAGTCTACTATACGATTACAAGCGGCGATTTCGTGCGCTACGACGCCCAGGGAAACGTGCTGTTCGATTCGCGGCAACATCCGGCCCCTGCCGGTCAACCTGCCCGATTCATTGAATCCCTGCCGCCTCATTCCGTCGAAAATGTGGGCCGGCACGAAATTCATCTGATCAGTGTGGAAATGAAGTACTGATTCTTTGTATCCCCGCCGCTTGATTCGGTGCAATTGACCGAGCCTCAAAAATTTGTTGACCTGAAAATCTGCCGTACTTGATTGACCGATGCCGGTTCTGTCCATCGTGGGACGGTCAGGGGTGGTGCTTCTGTACAGCCTGCGTCTGAAGATTACGAGGTTACGCCTCGTGATTGAGATTGTACTGACGTTCCGTAAGGTTCGTTAGAACAACCTGGGGGAATCGGAGATAGGCGTCTCCGATTCCCTTCAGACGCGAATATAGCACGAATTCAACGAGCTCTAAATACCCTCGCCTTCGAGTAATTGCTCTTCGTGCCCGATCAAGATACCTCGCCTTTCGAGTATCCCGAGCACCTCATGTGTCGCCAGCCGCCGCGCGTCGATCGCATTTCCCGGCGCCACTCCGCTAACGATCAGGATGAGCCCCGCCGCGTTCGCGAGCGCCAGCGCCGCAGGATCCGCTTCCGCCACCACCGCGACCATCGCGCCGCGATCGAACAGTTCCCGCTCCAGCAGCAGCGCCGCTTCGGAATCATCGACAACCACAACAGCTGTGCGATTGCCGAACCGCGTGGCGCGTTCTGCCGCGGTCACTTGCCCTCGTGTCTCTTCCTCGCCCTCGACGTCGATGATCATTCCCGCGCCGAGCGTCTCGTTCGATAACGGATCGATCACGATGAACGCGCCCGTCGCGCGATTCATCTTGTAAGGATCGAAAAACAGCGGGCGATGCGTTTCCACCGAGATCTCTCCGATCTCGTTCAACTCCAGCTTCGCGGCTTCGACATGCGCCAGCGTATTCACGTCCAGCCGATGATGGATCGTGCGGATAACCCCGCGCACCTGATGCGAGGAATGCTTGATGAAGTAGCTGCGCCCCGGTTCGAGCGGTTTGGCGTTCATCCATACGATGCTGGAGCGGAACCGCCGCGCCACGTGCGGCGCATGCAGCGCGGGCACGATCATGTCACCGCGGCTGATGTCGATTTCGTCTTCAAGACAAATCGTCACCGATTGCGGAGACTCAGCCGATTCCAGATCCCCGTCGAATGTCACGATGCGCTCGATACGCGAATGCCGCCGCGCCGGCAGCGCAAGCACGAGATCGCCCCTGCGTAAAACACCGGACGCCAACTGCCCCGCATAACCGCGGAAGTCCAGATTCGGACGCAGCACATACTGCACCGGAAAGCGCGCCGGGAGCGATTCACTTCCCGCATCGACCTGCACATCTTCGAGATACTGCAGAAGCGGCGGACCCGAATACCAGGGGCTCCGCCTTCCCAACTCGACGACATTATCGCCGTCGCGGGCGCTGATGGGGATGAAGAGCGCCTCGGGCGCCCCGATCTTCTTTAGAAACGCCGTGAACTCATCGTGGATCGCGTTGTAGACCTTCTCGTCGAAATCGACGAGGTCCATCTTGTTAATCGCCACGACGAAGTGCCGAATCGCCAGCAGATTCGCGATGAACGCATGCCGCCGCGACTGGGGCAGCACGCCATTGCGCGCATCGATCAGAATGATCGCCAGATCCGCCGTCGAAGCGCCGGTCGCCATGTTGCGCGTGTACTGTTCGTGTCCCGGCGTATCCGCGATGATGAACTTGCGCTTCGGGGTCGAGAAATACCGGTAGGCGACATCGATCGTGATGCCCTGTTCGCGCTCGGCGCGCAGTCCGTCGGTCAGCAGCGCGAGGTCGATCGTCCCGCCGCTGCCGTTTGCGGATGCCTTCGCCACGCTCGCAAGCTGATCTTCGTAAACGCCCTTGGAATCATAGAGTAGCCGTCCGATCAACGTGCTCTTGCCGTCGTCGACGCTGCCCGCTGTGGAAAAGCGCAAAAGACTCAAAAGTACCCCTCGCGCTTCTTGATCTCCATCGAGCCTTCCTGATCGTGATCGATCACGCGGTTTTCGCGCTCCGATCGTCGCACGAGCTTCATCTCGTCGATGATCTTCTCGATCGTGTCCGCGTCCGACCGGATCGCCCCGGTACACGGACTACAACCCAGCGAACGCATCCGGCACATCACCATTTGCGGCTTCTCACCGGGATGCAGCATGAACTCCTGCTCCACCGGAATCAGCGCGCCGCCTCGTATCACCATCGGCCGTTCCTTCGCGTAATACAGCGGAACGATCGGGATCCGCTCCCGCTCGATGTACTGCCAAACATCGAGTTCCGTCCAGTTCGACAGTGGAAACACGCGAATGTGCTGTCCCTTGTCGACCCGCGAGTTGTACAGGTTCCACAACTCCGGGCGCTGGTTTTTCGGGTCCCACTGTCCGAATTCGTCCCGGAATGAGTAGACCCGCTCCTTGGCGCGCGATTTCTCTTCGTCCCGACGCGCGCCGCCGAACGCCGCGTCGTAACCACCCGCGGCCAGCCCGTCGAGCAAGGCCCGCGTCTTCAGTAATCCGCAGCACTTCTGGGTGCCGATCCGCAGGGGATTCGCGCCGTCCGCAATCGCCTGCGTGTTCGTGTGTACGATGAGCCGGGCGCCGATCGATTTCACGAATTCGTCGCGGAACTCAATCATTTCCCTGAACTTATAGGTTGTATCGATATGCAGCAACGGAAAAGGAATCTTGCCGGGGAAGAACGCCTTCTGCGCCAGCCGCACCATGCAGGAGGAGTCCTTTCCGATTGAATACAGCATGACCGGATTGGAGAACTCCGCCGCAACTTCCCGGATGATTTGAATGCTCTCGGCTTCGAGCAGATCTAGATGGTCCACTTGGATGTGCTTCTTGGATGAAATGCTTAACTCTGAGGATACAACCTCAACTCTATCGGGATTCAGGAGAAAGTATATCCCACGTAGAACAGCCGCGTCGCGAAGGCGAACAGATCGTCGTACATGCGCCCAAAAACCTGCCAGGCGATGAGCAGGCCGATGATCCCGAAAGAGCCCATTGTCGTGCGCATTTCCTGCAGCTTCAAAGCACCCCGCTCGGACGTAAAAAGCCCCAATACGCCGTAGCCATCGAGCGGCGGAAACGGGATTAAATTGAAACACCCGAGCAGCACGTTGAGTGAAAAGAAGATGCTCAGGATCGTCGCCATCCCATCAGCAAAACCTGTTTCGTTCACCGCCCTGACGATGTGCGACGGCGTGGCGTAAAGAGGAGCAAAGGCGCCAGTCAGAAGGCCAATGCGCATCAGGATCGCTGCCAGGAGCGCCAGCCCGAAGTTCGCGGCCGGTCCCGCGAGCGACATCCATGCTGCCCGTTTCGGATGGCGTTGCGACCATTGCGGATTGTAAGGTGCGCTGGCCCACCCGATCAGCCCGCCGCCCAAAACGATGCCGAGCAAAGGCACGACCACCATTCCGAACGGTTCTCGCCGGATATGCGGCAGAGGATTGAGCGACACCTGCCCCGCTTCGAGCGCTGTCGTGTCGCCGCCCCACTTGGCAACCAGCGCGTGGGAGGCTTCATGACAGGTCGTGGAAAGCAGAAAAACAACGTACTGGAGAAATCCAAACGCGAAGTCGATCGACGGCACGGGGAAGCCTCAGTATAGCGAGCGAATTCACACCTGCACCGATGCGGTGCCGGGCGTGTGATGGGGCGGCCTCGCGGTCATCTCCGGAGTAGCGGGTGGGGTAAGCTTTCAGCAGCACAGGCGGGCGGATCGTCGAGGGGATTAAACTTTAGACGGGAAGCGAGTCCGTCCCGGAACTTCAAGCTGGAGGAAAGAGCTGTGAGAATCCTGATCGTCAGCGTGATCGCGTTTTCCTTGTGGGGATGCAGTAAGACCACGGCGCCTGCCGCAGGCCAGCAAGCTACTGTCACTCTGAACGACGGATCGACGTTTACCGGCGCCGTCACCAGCAACTCGGCTTCGGCGATTTCGCTGCAGGCAGCCAACGGCGAAACGCGCACGTATCCGATGGGCCAGGTCAAGTCCGTGCAGTACGGCAACGGATCCAGCACTGAATCCAGCCCAGCTCCCGCCGCCGCGAATGCTCCGCCCGCTTCCGCTCCTGCTCCAGCTCCTCCGCCTGCCGCCCCAGCGACTCCGCCTCCGGCTCCGGAGCCTGTGCGGCCTGTCGCGGAATTCCGCACCATCCCGGCCGGCGCGACGATCGAAGTCCGCAACAACGACGTAATCGATTCGCAGACTGCAGAGGTCGGTCAAACCTTCTCCGGCGTGGTTGAATCGGATCTCGCCGACACTGAAGGACGTATCGTCGTTCCCCGGGGATCCAATGCCACCCTCGTCGTCCGCGCGGCAAACGGTCAGGGCAAACTGCAGGGCCGGTCCGAACTCGCCGTGGACGTTGGCTCAGTGGAAGTCAGGGGGCGCCATTACCGGCTGGAGACCAGTGACGTTGTGGAGAAAGGCAAGCAGGGAGTCGGCACCAACAAGCGCACTGGCGAATTCGTCGGCGGCGGCGCAGCTCTCGGCGGCATCATCGGCGCCATCGCTGGCGGCGGTAAGGGCGCAGCGATCGGAGCCCTTTCGGGCGCCGGTGCCGGGACAGTAACGCAGGGTGTCACACGTGGCAAGGCAGTCCGCATTCCGTCGGAAACCCTGATGCGCTTCAAGCTCGAATCGCCTGTCCGCATCCGCGAAGTGCGATAGGCTCCGCGTGGCCGGCACAACGCTGGGCGAGGCTCTGGCTGAACGATACGCAGTCGAAGGTCTGCCGCCGGACGGCGGCGCAAGCCGGCCCTGGTTCCGTGTTTACCTGGGCCCGCTGACCTTGCACTTACCGAACCCGCCTGCCCGGAAACAGGCGGTCTTGTTCCACGACGCCACGCACGTTCTGACCGGCTACGATACGGTCTTCAGCCGCGGAGAGATGGAAATCTCCGGGTACGAAATCGCCAGCGGTTGCGGCCGCTACTGGATCGCCTGGCTCATTAATCTCGACATGTTTGCGCTCGGGCTGCTGGTCCGGCCGCGCTCTTTGTTCCATGCGTTCGTGCGCGGCAGCCGGGCCGCAAGCCTTTACAGCCGCCCCGAAACCCGCGCGGACCTTTCCGGGATGAGCGTCGACGGCCTGCGCGATCTGGTTACCCTCGATCGGGACACGCGCACCCCGCGCGTTCGCGAGCGCGGCCGCTTTGGCATTTGGTCGGTCGCCGCGATAGCGGTAGTTCTGTTGCCCGTCATCGCTGTCTCCGCAGCCGTTCGTTTAGTGGGCAAGCGCCGGATCCACAGTTGACTGGAGTTCCCGCCGCAACTAACCTGAAGAGCGCGGGAGGCCTTATGTTTCGCAGAAATTTCGGCGTCGCTTTGCCCATTGCGGCAATCCTTTCTCTTTCCGCCGGGATCGCCCGGGCGGATACCTACGCGGTCATCATCACCGGCACAGTGACGATGGAGGACGGAACGCCGCCTCCGTTTTCCGTCGCCATTGAGCGCGTCTGCAGCGACACCCAGGGATCGGCTCCGGGACCTCTGACGAACAAAAAAGGCGTTTGGATCTGGCGTATCGACATTGATCCTTTCGCCTCGCGCTCATGCGTCTTCCGCGCCACGCATGCCGGGTATATGTCGACCACGCTCGATGCGTCGAACATCAACATCACCTCGCGCGCTACCCAGATCACGGTTCCGCCGATCATCATCATGGCGGCTTCGACCGACCCGAGTTCCATCAACGTCAGCGAAGATAATATTCCAGGCAAGGCGAAGGGATCGTTTAAAAAGGCGATGAAGGAGCTCGACGCCTCTCAGTTTGAGCAGGCTGCGGAGGACCTCACGGCAGCCGTCACCGCCTCGCCCAAATTTGCCGACGGCTGGCATGCGCTGGGCATCGTCGATATGCGCCTGCACAAGGACAAGGAAGCCGGCGACGCCTTTAACCGCGCCGTCGAATCCGACCCGAAGCAGCTCACGCACTACGTGATGCTCACGCGGGTTTGCATCCGGACCAAAGATTGGGACTGCGCGGCGAAAACATCCGACACCGTGATCAAGATCGATACAAAGCACGCTTATCCGGAAGCGTACCTCCACCGGGCGGTTGCGAAGTATGGGCTGAAAGATCTTCCCGGCGCCGAGGAAAGCGTTAATGAGGCGATCAAGCTCGATCCAAAGAACAAGCGGCCACGCGAGGAGTACGTGCTCGGTCGTATTCTTGAAGCCAAAGGCGACACAGCGGGAGCTAAAGAGCACTTCACCAAATACCTGACGCTGGACGCCGCGCCAACGGACGCGGACGCAGTGAAAGCCCACGTCGAAGGGCTCGGCAAACCGGGCGCTCCGGACCCCGAGCTCGAGCCTCTCTAAAACAATGAATCGCAAGGGCAGACGCGAGCGTCTGCCGCAGGCAAGCGCGGTCGCGGCGACAGTACAGCCGGAGTCTGCGTCTGTCTGGATTGAGGATTCCTCCGGCTCCCGCGCGCTGCCCGTGGTTCTTCTTTTATTCGCAGGCAGCGGCTGCGCGGCTCTGATTTACGAGATCGTCTGGTTTCAACTGCTGCAGCTTGCCATCGGATCCTCCGCCGTCTCGCTGGGATTGCTCCTTGCCGCTTACATGGGCGGCCTGTGCGCGGGCAGTGCCTTTTTTGCCAGGTTCATGCCTGCGCGGGCAAAAGCCGCGCGCGAAAACGCACTGCGCATATACGCGTTCCTCGAGCTCGGGATCGGCATCTTCGGCGTCGTCGCACTATTCGGTGTTCCCTTTGTGGGCCGCATCTACGCGGCAGGCGCCATGACCGGGTTTGCCGGCATGATCCTTCGCGGCCTCGTCGCGGCTGTCTGCCTTCTGCCTCCGACGCTCCTGATGGGGGCGTCGTTGCCGGCGATCTCACGCTGGGCCGAATCCTCCCCGGCGGGTGTGGCTCGCATGGGCTTCCTCTACGCCGCCAACATCGCGGGCGCAGTGACAGGATGCATTCTGGCAGGCTTCTGGCTGCTGCGCGTTTACGATATGGCAGTCGCCACGTGGTTCGCCGCCGCCATCAACGCGTCGGTTGGAGGTGTGGCTTTTTTCCTCGCGCGGGGCCACACTTCGCATACGGGAATTCCGTCTGAAGATGCTGTCACCCGCCGCGCGCCTGGGGCCTTGCTGATCTATGTCGCGATTGCGCTCTCCGGGCTGACCGCGCTCGGGGCGGAAGTTGTCTGGACGCGCCTGCTCTCGCTCCTGCTCGGCCCGACGGTATACACGTTCTCCATCATCCTCGCGGTCTTTCTCGCGGGACTCTGCGGCGGCAGCAGCGCGGGATCGTTTCTGGCACGGCACGTCCGCAACGCCGCGTCCGCGCTGGCGCTTTGCCAGATCCTCGTCGCCGCCGGGATCGCATGGGCCGCATGGACTCTCGCGTCGGTTCTTCCTTATTGGCCGGCAGATCCGTGGCTCTCCATCAGTCCATGGTCGAACTTCGACTTCGACATGATGCGCTGTCTTCGCACGATCCTGCCCGCGACGCTGCTTTGGGGCGCGAGCTTTCCTCTGGCTCTTGCCGCCGCGGCTGCAGATGGCGAAGACCCAGCGCGACTTTCGGGTGAAGTGTACGCCGCCAACACCGCGGGCTCCATCGCCGGCGCGCTGTTATTCAGCCTCATTCTGATTCCAGGGATCGGAACCGCCAACTCCGAACGTGTTCTTGTCTGGCTCGCCGCCGCCGGCGCGATCGCGCCCTTACTTCTGCTCAAACACAGGGTGGCCGTTTACGCTGCAAGTGCGGTGGCGGCCGCGCTGCTCCTGTCCGTCACCGTCTCCGGCATTCCCTGGCAAGCCATGGCGTATGGACGCCGCATCGCCCCCATCCTTCGTGATCAAAGCCTCGCGGGTGAATCTCGGACCACGCCCGCCTTCATCTCCGAAGGTATAAATGCCTCGGTCGTCATCGCCCAGCGGGGTGATGACCGGTTCTTCTACGTGGGCGGTAAAGCCGAGGCTTCCTCGGGATTGCTCGACATGCGCCTCCAACGCATGATGGGGCACCTTCCCGCGCTCCTGCATCCCGCGCCGAAGTCGGTGCTGGTGGTCGGCTTCGGAGCTGGCGTTACCGCCGGATCGTTTGTTCCCTATCCCGAGGTCTCAAGCATCGTGATCTGCGAACTCGAGCCCTCCATCCCTCCCGCATCCGATGAATTCTTCGGGAAGGAAAACAACCACGTCCTGCGCGATGGACGCACCCATCTCATCAACGACGACGCACGCCATTACATCCTGACGACGTCGGGAAAGTTCGACGTCATTACTACCGACCCGATCCATCCCTGGGTGAAAGGGACCTCGACGCTTTACTCCCGGGAGTATTACGAGATGGTTCGCAGCCACCTCAGTCCTGGCGGGGTTGCCGCGCAGTGGCTGCCGATTTACGAAAGCGACGAGCAGACTGTGAAAACCGAGCTCGCGACCTTTTTTAGCGTCTTCCCGGACGCGACCGTCTGGAGCAACTACCTGAACGGCGACGGCTACGATCTTGTGCTTGTCGGCAGGACGGGCAACACGCCGATCGACGTGGGCGCGCTCCAGCGCCGTCTCACCCAGAGCGGTTACTCTCAGGTCGCCTCCTCCATCGCCGAGACGGGATTCCATTCTGCTGTCGATCTTCTCGCGACTTATACCGGAAGGGCCTCCGATTTGGCTCCCATGGTAAGCGGCGTCGCCGTGAACGACGACATGAACATGCGTCTGCAATATCTCGCCGGCCTGGGATTGAACGCGGTGCTTTCACCGCGGCTTTACTCCGAAATTCTCTCTTACCGGCGATTTCCGGCGGACTTACTGACGGGCAAAGGCGAAGAGTTCGATCGGCTGCAGGAAAAGATCGGCCGCCGTCACAGAACTTTCTGAGACTCACGCGCCACCATATCAATGCAGCCCGCGGACTTGATCCGCCGCTTTTTACCTCAGCCCTTTTTCTTTGAGCCAGGCGATCAGTGGCGCCGGATCGTCGCAAATGATGGCGTCTACTTTCGCGTCGACCTGACGCTGCCAGTCCTCCGGCTTGTCGACCGTCCATGGCACGACCTGCAGACCCGACGCATGGGCCTTCGCGACACGATCACGCGTGACGAGGTGGTACTCCGGGCTGAGAATTGTGGCCTCGAACTCACGGGCGACCTCCAGCCAGTCGCTATCGATCTCGAACAAAGCCGCGCGCGGAATTGACGGGTCGAGTTTCTTCATGACGCGTAGAGTGCGCGGATCGAAGCTTTGCAGGATGACCCGCGATTCGAGCCCGTGTTTTCGGATTTGCTCCAGAACCAGCTTCGTAAACGCTTCGGGATTGGGGGTCAATTCCGGCTTGTCCGCGAAGATCTTGGTTTCGACGTTGAACCAGACCTGATTGCCCCTTCCGAGATCGAACACTTCGCTGAGCGCCGGTACCCGGGCTCCGGGCGCCGGGGTTTGGGTGGGGAAGTTCGGGTTCTGTTTGCTGCCGCAATCGTATTCGTGCAACTGCGTGAGAGTGAGATCGTGAATCGCAGCACCCAGACGCGGACCCGAGCAGATTGTCGCGTTGATGTGAGGATCGTGGGATACCACGGCAACTCCGTCTCTGGTTACCGCGATGTCGAGTTCGAGGACGTCGACGCCTTGCTCAATCGCGTACCGGAAGGCCGGAATTGTGTTTTCCGGGCGCCGCGCGCGCGCGCCGCGGTGGCCGTGTACAAGAATGCGCGGGCTGCCGGCTTTCATTAAACTCCGCGTCGTGCCTGCGACGGCGATCGCAAAAGCGCGTCTTGAAAGCATCGCATCCAGTCTGTCACGCTCGAATTACGATGGGATGAAGAAGCGTCAGGAGCGGGCTATTTCTTCGCCGCCGCGCCGCGCGCGGGAGGGTTGCGCTCGAAAATCTCCAGATTCATGCCATTCGGATCTTCCACAAAGATCGTGAATGTCCCGCCGCCGAAGTCGACAATTTCGCCGTTGGTGGAAATGATGTTCACACCGGCGGCCTTCATGCGCGCGATCGTCGGCCGTTCTTCGTTCACCTGAATCGCCATCGCCGGAGCCCCTGGATCGCGCACGCGTAGATGGAACTTCGTCCGCGGAACGCCTTTGAACTCCGTGAACTCAACAGCGGCGTTTGGCCCCGGCAGCACGCCGGTCAGCTTGCGGAACTCCGTGCCGGCGGGCGCTCCATAAAGCTTCAGCATCGCCGGGTCTTTGGAAAAAGCGGTGGGAGCGGATAAGTCGATCCCCAGTAGCCCGGTGTAGAAGTTGGCGGTCGCTTCGGCGTTCTCCATCGTGTAGGCAAGAGACACGCGGTGCACATTGCCTTCGGGCGCGCCGGCTGCCGGGGCGTCCTGCACGAGCTGGACGAAGAAACCGTCGGGATCGCGCATGATGATCGATCGGGCCTTCCCATTCGCAGTCGAAATCTCAACCGGAATACCGCCGTCGGTGATGATGGGTGCGTTCGCCTTCTTTGCATTGGCGACGAGAGCATCGATATCGCGCACGTGGAAAACGACACTCGCGGCGCCTGGGTCGGTGTACTTTGCCTGCGCCGCCCGGCGTTCGAGTCCCATGAAGTGGGTCAGCTCGAATCGCATGTTGCCGCGCAGGGCCAGCATCGAGAGCCGCAGCGTCACACCCGGCGCGTTCGTGAGCAGCGGAACCGCGGTGTTGGGAAAGTCCTGCGGGTTGCCCTTGATCCCGAAGACGTCACGGTAGAAGGCGAGCGTCGTGTCGAGATCGTTCACCGCGTGGATTGCATGCGAGAGCGATTTCGTGATTGGGGTGGATTGGGCCCGGATCGATCCGGGAGCAAGCACAGCCCACGCGAGGAATGTGGCGGCGGATTTCCCAAGCCATGGCCATCGAGATTGCGCGATAAGCATCGTGAGCCCTGTTTTAACACAAACCGGGGGCGAGTGTGCCGATACGCACCGGAGCGATGGGCTCCGCCCCAATTCGCGTCTATACTTCGAGAGGCGCTTATGAAAGCCATCATTGCCGCAATCGTCATGCCGGCGGTTCTTGCTTTCGGCCAGAATCCTCCCGGGAAGAAATTCGACGTTGTCTCGATAAAACCGAATACATCTGACGATCGCGGCGGCGGGATGCGTCCGGTCGCGGGCGGTATTTCCGCCAGTAACTTGTCGGTGAATATCCTCATCCAGTCCGCATATAACGTGAGACCCTGGGAGATCTCCGGCGGACCCGGGTGGGTTGCAACCGACCGCTACGACATCGAGGCCAAAACCGACGGCAACCCCACCTTTCAGGAAAATCTGGAGATGCTACGGCCGCTGCTCGAGGACCGATTTCGGTTGAAAGTTCACCGCGAGAGCCGGCAGATGCCTGTCTACTCGCTGACTATCGCGAAGAACGGACCGAAGCTGCTGGCTACAGCTCCTGAAACGCGCGGGTTCATCCGGCCGGGACGCGGGCTTATTGAGGGCAAAGCCGTCAACATGCCAATGCTGGCGAATTTCCTCGGCGGGAGCCTCGGCCAGACCGTTACAGACAAGACGGGCCTCCCGGGCAGCTTCGATATCAAGCTCGAATGGTCCCCCAGCGAGGGCGAGTCGAACTACAAGTACGGTGACCGCCCCATCGACGCGAATGGCTCGTCGATTTTCACCGCGATTCAGGAACAACTGGGGCTCAAACTGGAAGCCGGCAAGGGCCCTGTCGAGATGCTGATCATTGACAGCCTCGAAAGACCTTCGGCGAATTAGACGCGCAATTCAATCCATGCCGGAGCATGGTCACTGGCGTTGACCTCGCCGCGCACCCAGCGCTCGACGCCGCCGCCCGCCAGCAGTTTGGACGTTGCGTGCGAGAGCAGCAGATGATCCAGCCGCATGCCTTTGTCAGCGGGCCACCGGCCAAACTCGTAATCCCAAAAAGTCCACAGCGGTCCCTCCGGCTGAAGTTTGCGGAGTGCGTCGGTCCAGCCCTGGGCGAGCAGCCGTGCGAAGGCCTCGCGGCTTTCGGGCTGAATCAGAGCATTCTTGTCCAGTGACCGGGTCGGATAGATGTCTTGCGGAGCGGGGACGACGTTGTAGTCACCTGCCAGCACGACGGGTATGTTCGCGTTGAGCAATTGCGCCGCATGACCGATCAGTCGGTCAAACCATGCCAGCTTGTATGTAAACTTCGGGCCGGGTTGCGGATTGCCATTGGGCAAATAGATCGAAGTGAAGAGGACCCCGTTGATCGCGGCTTCGATGTAGCGCGCCTGCGTATCCTCCGGGTCGCCGGGCAGGCAGGAGCGCGTCAACACCGGAGTCTGACCTCGCGCCAGAATAGCCACGCCATTCCAGGAGCGCTGACCACACCAGACCGCTTCATAGCCGATCTCCCGCAGCGTAGTCACCGGAAACTCAGGTTGCGTGGATTTGAGCTCCTGCAGGCAGACCACGTCGGGCGTGGACTCGTTGAGCCATGCGATAAGGTTCTGGAGTCGCTTGTTGATGTTGTTGATGTTGAAAGTGGCGACTTTCACTCCACTCCAAATGCGAGCAGAACGTTGCCCGGCGTGCCGCGCAGCGTGCCCGGATATCCCGACGCAGCGAACAACATGCCGCCGGCAACCACCGGACCGGCGGACCCGAACGAGCCGCCCTTCGCGGCCACGCCGTTCACCGTCATGAAATCGCGCACGGCATTAAATGACCAGATCACTTTTCCGTCCGCCCCTACCGCCCGCAGGATTCCATCCCATCCGCCAGTAAACACCGCGCCCGGTATCGCGCTCGCTGGACCAGCCTGGCCGCGGCGGTCGGCATCTACCGCCGCATTCCAGTCCACCTTGCCCGTCTTGATGTCGAGCGCCTTCACCCCGCCGCCCGGCTGCTGCAGCGGGTAGTAAACGCGCGTGCCATCGGCGGCGCCACCCCACACGACGAGCCCGGACGCCGATGGCGCCGTGGCTTCCCACAACTGAGTTCTCCAGAGCAGCTTGCCCTGGTTATCCGGATCGAGCGCGATCGCCACACCGCCTTTGCCCGCGGCCAGCAGGATGTCCTTGCCGCCGACCGTTTGCAGAATCGCCGACGAACCGCCGAAATCGTAATCGGGACCGAGCTTCTCCGCGCAGTTCGAATCAGCCGGGTTGGTCGCCTGGCAGCGCGCCATGAACGCGTCGCCCTCGAACTCCTGGTGATGCCACATCATCTTGCCATCCGTCATGCGAAGGGCGAGAATCGAATCGCTGTATGCGGAGGCGATCCGGCCGAAGCTGTTGCCGGTGCCCACGTAAACCAGTCCGCGTTTCGCATCGATCGTAGGGGTGTTCCACACCGACGCGCCGGCGGGTCCGAATCTTTGTTTGCCTTTGGCGTTTTCACCCAGCTCGCGGAGCGGCTCCTGAACGCTTTGCGTGACCCACAGGACCTTACCAGTGTTGGCGTCCAGCGCAGCCACCGCGCCGCGCGACTTGCAGCACTCGTAGTTGAGATCGCCCCCCACCAGCGTTTCGGTGCCGGACATCGGCACGTAAAGGCGTCCGTTATGGAAAGCCGCGGTGGCGCTGAGGTTGTTCAGGCCGGTGCGGATCTGCTGCTTCCACAGCAGCTTGCCGTTCTGCGCGTCGAGCGCATATGCGGTGGTGGACCGTGTGACGAACAAAATCGCATAGCGCGTGCCCGCATGCCCCGAGATCGGCGCGGCAATCGGCGCGAACCGTCCGAACATGTCCGCCTGATAGGCCCAGTAGGTGCAGCCCGTCTTCGCATCCAGCGAATAGACCACGCCGTTGTCATTGCCGATGAAGACTCTGCCGAAGGCGACGGCGGGCGAGGAGTACATGCTCTTGCCGTCGGGAAGCCCGAAGCTCCACTTGAGCTTGAACTTTGGGACCTCCGCCGCAGAGAGCCCCGCGCTGGCTTTCGCTTGAAAGCGGGCATTGTTCTCGCCACCCCATCCCGACCAGGAAGGTGAAGCGTTCAGATTCCCGAGCGGGGCGTTTGTTGTACAGGCGTTCGTCTGCCCGTTGACGATCCCCTGCGTCACGCCGGCCGGTGGTTCCGCAAGCTGCGCCTGCGCGGAACAGGCGAGGGCGGCGGCAACGATGGTGAGCAGAATGAAAGATCTCATTTCCCGCCTATTTTATGGCATTCCGCTCCGCTGGTCTCAGATAAAGGCGCCGGCACGAGTGCTCACTGCCACTTAAATTTCCAACCGCTTCGTTGAGAGTAGGTGGCACCTGGCCGGCTGGGCTGGAGGCGCAGTCGAATGGTTAGTCTGGTCAGAGTGGATGAGGGGGCGTTGTTGTGCAACAGCAGCAACGCCGGCGACGAAGATCGCCAGCGCCACATTCGCCCGGACATCTGGAAGTTTCAGTGGCAGTGGGAACGAACGCCCGCGCGACGAGCTGTGGTGCGCTAGCCGGGAAGGTGGGTCAGGTCGCGGTTGTTCTCGTTGCAAATGAATTCGAGCAGTTCGGTGTTCGGCAGCAAATGCACTTCTTCGTTCACGGTCCACGGTTTCGTATAGGCTTTCGGATCATCGATCGTGATCTGAATATCCATGTGGCCGAAATCCCGGCGGTGAAAGCGCTCGATGACGTGCAATGCATCTGTCGAGGGCTTACCCAGCTGGTCCAGCCATGCCTTGCCGTTGAAACCGCGCGTGTCGACGATGAGCGTGTCCCGGTCCCACTTGCCGGTTGAGTAGCCCATCCATGTTGGGTTGACGTCTTTTTCGAGCACGCGTCCGTCCATGAACACTTGCCGCCAAAGATTGAAGGCTTCGTAAATGATCGCGATGTATCCGGGTGTCTGGACGATCTTCCACGGCGCCGGCGCCCCGTTGATCTTCGGGACGCCTTGCGGCAGGCAATTGGCGTCGGGATCTTCCTTCTCATGGGCGCCGTCGATGCGCGACTCATACAGCGTCTTCGCCCAAGCCTGGAACGGCACGTCACCCGGCTTCAGGTCGGCTGCGATGTCGCGGACGTACTTGTTGGCGTTCGGCTCCCAGATGCCCGAAAGATCGGGATGGCCGTCCGCGGTCTTCGGCGCGGCGGCGGAGAGGTTTGTGCCTTTGGAAGGAATGTTCCGCCATTGCCCGTGTACTGACGCGCAGAGCAGCAGGCAGGCGGAGAGACAAAGGGCTGACTTCATAGCGCGTCCGATTATATGTGTTTCGGCCAGCCGGCAACAGCCCGCGCAGGACACAAACGTTATGGCGTCGACCTGCTACTCCGGCTGCCGGTGCGCTCATTCACGGCGCGCGGTCATCGGACCCGCCCGGGAAAAACGCAGGACCGCGCCGTAACAATCCGGTAACATCCTTTTTGTACTCTCGGTTCAGTCGAGCGCTCGGCGGAACTTTTTGCAAGAGAGGAAAAGATGAAAAAACACAAAATGGGCTCCCTGGTTGCGGCGGCGGCAATTGCCGTGATCGCCACGTCTCCGCGGACCGCCTTGGCGCAAACAGCCGCCGAGTTAATGCAGAAGGGAATCTATACACAGGAAACCGCCGGGGACCTTGACGGCGCCATCGCGATCTACCGTCAGATCGTGAATTCGGGATCTTCGCCGCGCGATCTGGCGGCGCAGGCGCAGTACCGCATTGCGCAGAGTCTGCTGCAGAAGGGCGATCTTGGCACTGCGGCGACGGAGTTCAGCAGTCTGGCGCGGAACTATGCGGATTATGGGCGGCTGGTGAGCAGTATGGCAGCGCAAGCGCGCGGCGCGATGCCCTTCAGTGTTCTCACCCCAAGCGGCGGTCCCGCGTTGGGGCGCCAGTTGGGACTCGAAATTTTGGATCGCCAGAACAAGTTGAAAGAAGCAGCGCGTACCCTGAGCGGGCACACCCCTGACGCGGCCAGCATGGCACAGATCGACGCGGCGAAAGCTCAACTCGCGGAGATGCAGGCAAAGCTCGCTGCGGCGCGCGCTGCCGCGTCGAACGCGCCAGCCGCCGGACTGTACAACGGGGTTTCCTTTGATGGCGGCGCCCCCCTCACGGTCAGAGGCGTCGTCATGGAAGTCCTGTGGGTGAACCCGGTGGCGACGATCATGCTCGATCCGCAGGATGGCTCGGGAAAAAAGTATGCATTCCAAATCACGTCTCCGAATGCCATGGTGAAGCGGGAGTGGACGCGCCAGACCGCCAAATTGAACGACCAATTCACGATCACCGGCGTGCTGGCAGTTGGTAACCAGACGATCCGGCCGGATGTTTTCGTGGCCCGCGCAGATACCGTCACCGCCGCGGACGGGAGCAAACTATTCGACAGGACGGCGATCCAGAAATAAGTGGCGTTTCGAAACAGACTCGGCAGCGCAGGTCAGGACCGGCAAACCTGGCTTGCGCTGGTGCTCGTTGTGGCGGCCGTGCTGGCGCCGAACGGATGCGTCCTGTGGTTCATGAACGCGGCGGCGCGCGCACAGGCGGAGGCGGCGCGGCAGAGCGTTGCCGAGGCATGGCGTGGCCAGCTTCGGTTTGTGCGCGACCGCGCCGAGGCGGCGTGGAAGGAGCGCGCCTCGCGCCTCGGCCGCCTTCAAAACTCGCCGGCGGATTTTGCTGCCGCGGTGAGAGCCCGGCTCGCCGATTCAATTGTTTTCGCTGGCGCGGACCATATGGACGTCAGCCCCGCGGCCGATCCGGCTATCGACCGCCCGGAGTGGAACGCCGCACTGCTTCGCGCCGGGCAGACCGCCATCGGTGCGTGGGGCGCGATCGCGAAATCAGACACGGACCCCTCCGTTGCCGCCCGCGCCGCGCAGGCGGAGATTCGCTGGCTGCTGCGTGATCAGGACAAAGCCGCTGGAAAAGAAGCAGCGATCCGCGCGATCGCCGAATACTTCAATGGCGGGCGCCTGATGCGGGCGGCCGATCTCTCAAGCCGGCTCATCGCGGCCGACGAGCAACTCCTGGCGCTCAATCTTCTGTCTCCGCGGGATGTGCGCCGTCCCGCTGTGCTGCGGCGTCTTTCGGCGCTGCTGAACGATTACGAGAGCGTGCCGATGCCTGCCGCGCAGCGCCTGTTCCTGATGGATGAAGTCGAGGCGAAGGCGCCGGGCATGGTCTTCCCGACGCTCGAAGCCGAGAAACTTGCCGCGAGATTCATCGAGGAGGATGGAGCGCACGATGGGGGCGCCGGACTGCAGGGTACGCGCTTACCCGGCGTTTGGAGATTGACGGCGCAGTCCGGTAAAGTGATCGCACTCTTCCGAACCGAAACCATTCAGACAGCCCTGCGCGGAATCACGGAAGCGCCAATCACCGCAATTCCTCCTGGTGGAGAGGCTCCGGACGGCGCAATCGCCGCCGGCGCCATGCTGCCGGGTTGGCAACTCACCATTCCGGGCGTCAGTTCCAAAGTGATCGATGAAGCGGCGCGCAGCCGGATGGCGGCATATCTCTGGGTGGGATACATCGCGACGGGCGTGATGGCGCTGATGGGGCTGCTGGCAGGACAAACTTTCCGCAAGCACATGCGGCTGGCGCGGTTGAAGACCGATCTCGTGGGTGCGGTCTCTCACGAACTGAAGACGCCGCTCGCATCGATGCGGCTGTTGGTCGATTCGTTGCTCGAAGACGATGAGCCCGACGCGGCGCGAACCCGCGATTACCTTCGCCTCATCGCCGGCGAGAACGCCCGCCTCACACGGCTCGTCGAAAACTTTCTGACGTTTTCACGAATCGAGCGCAACGGTCCGCGCCTCGAAAGGCGGCGGATGGAGCCGGCGGCGCTTGCGGAGTCCGCGGCGGCGGTCGCGCGCGAACGCTTTCGTGGTGCGGACTTCAGTGTCGCGATCGAGGCTCGACTGCCTGCGGTGGATGCCGATCCCGACGCGCTGCTCAGCGCTCTGCTGAACCTGTTGGACAATGCGTGGAAGTACACGCGCGACGACAAGCGAATCCGCCTGCGGATTTACCGGCAGAGCGAGGAAGTCGTGTTCGAGGTGGCAGACAACGGCATCGGGATCGCCTCGCGCGACCAGAAGAAGATATTCCGCCGCTTTTATCAGGTCGATCGGCGTCTTTCGCGCGAGACCGGCGGGTGTGGCCTCGGCCTCAGTATCGTCTATGCAATCGTGCGGGCGCACGGGGGCTCGGTTCGGGTGCGGAGCGTGCCGGGCGCGGGCAGCACCTTCTCGCTTTGTTTGCCGGGCTTGAGGACCGGATGAGCCGCGGCCGCATCCTGATCGTGGAAGATGAGCCGGCGCTCGCCCGCGGACTCAAGGATGCTTTTGTGACACGCGGCTTCGAGGTGCTGACGGCGACGGATGGCGCCAGCGGCCTCGATCTGGCTTTCGGCAAGAGTCCCGACCTGATTCTTCTCGATATCATGCTGCCGAAAGTCAACGGGTATGAAGTCTGCCGGATGGTGCGCCAGGAGGGCCTTGGGATGCCGATCCTGATGCTGACCGCGAAGGGGCAGGAGGAGGACATCATCCTCGGCCTGAATCTCGGCGCGGACGATTACATCGGCAAGCCGTTCCGGATCGGCGAACTGGTGGCGCGCGTCAATGCATTTCTGCGGCGCACGAAAACGAAACAGCCCGAGGTATTTCGCTTCGCGGAGTTCGAGCTGAATCTGGGGGCCCACAAACTGTTTCGCGGCGGCAGCGAGATCGAGTTGACGCCGCGCGAGTTCCGGCTGCTGGAGTATATGGTTTCGCGGCGCGGCTGCGCACTGGCGAGGAATGACATCCTGAACAATGTCTGGGGGCATTCGATTGTCGTGACCCCACGCAGTATCGACCGGTGTGTGGCGACGTTGCGCGCCAAGATTGAGCCGGATCTCGCGCGGCCCGCTTATATCCAGACGATTCGGGATATCGGGTATCGCTTCGAAACGGGTGAGGATTAAGGAAGCACGAAACGGTTACATTGCGGATGCTTCCAGCTTCAATTCGACTTTCGGCGCCGAGTCGACATGTACCACCACGGATCTCTCCTGAGAAGCGAAACCCGCGGCGTCGGCGTGGACCGTGTATTCTCCCGGAGCAACCATCGGGAATGCCCAGAAGCCTTTCTTGTCGGTCCTGGTTGCGACCGGCGTCCGTTGGACTTGTCGACCAGCGTGACTTTACCACCGGCCACGCCTGTGCCGCTGTCGTCCTTTAGGAAGCCATTGACCCGGCCCGTTGTACCCGCGATGACGGAAAATGAGCCGAGCAGCGCCAGAGCCGGAAGCAGACCGCGCAGGTATTTCATCGACATGATGCTTGCGCCGCGGGACGTTACGGTCAAGCCCGGAAAGTTGTATCATGATCGCAATTCGAATCGTATTCGAAAGGAACGCATGGCCGAACACATCAGCCGCCGTGAATCGTTGAAGCGCGCATTGGCCGCGACGACAGTAGTTGGCATGTTGCCGCAGTGGGCAATCCCCGCGCCCGCCGACGACGAAGTCGATGTCCCATTCACCGACCTGCCGAAGAACTTCAACCCGGGCGCCAATCCGAACGCGCCAACCCGCCAGCTCGATATCCGCAAAATCGATGGCATGCTGACCCCGAAGGACCAGTTTTTTACCACCCAGCACTTCACCAAACCCGAGATCGACGGCGAAGCACACCGGCTGAAGTTCACCGGCCTGGTGACAAAGCCCGTCGAATTTTCCGTTGCGGAGTTGAAGGCCATGAAGCCCTCCGTCGATCTCGTCAACGGCTTCGAATGCTCTGGCAACAGCGCGCGGTCGGTCGAGGGACTTTCCTCCTGCGGCAAGTTCACCGGCGTTCGATTGAGCACGCTGTTAAAGCGCGTTGGTGCGCATCCGAAGGCGCGCGAGGTCGTCTTCTTCGGCGCCGACCGTGGCGCCCAGGACGTCGCCTTCCGCCAGCAGACGTACAAACTCACCCAGCAGTTCGGCCGCAGTGTCACGCTGGAAAACGCCATGAAGCCCGAGCCGCTCGTTGTGTGGGCGATGAACGGAGAGCCTCTGACGATCAATCAGGGATTCCCCCTGCGTTTGATCATGCCCGGCTGGTACGGTGTCGCCAACGTGAAGTGGCTCTCGGAGATACATCTGCAAGAGGACCGGTATCTCGGCAACTTCCAGGCGCGCTGGTACCGGACACTGCGCGGCGAGGGTGGGACAGGCGCGGATGACGATCCGCAGACCCAGTGGGTCGAGACGGAAGTGACGCGCATGCATCCGAAATCGGTGATAGCGCGCGTGCGGAAAAAAGGCGACGCGTATCAGGTGTTCGGTTTCGTGCTGAACGACGGATCGCCGATCAAGTCCGTCGAAGTGCAGGTGGATGAAGGCCAGTGGGGGAAGGCAACGCTCGATCCGGCGAACACGCAGTATTCGTGGAAACTGTTCACATATCGTTGGACCGGCGCCACGCCGGGAGAGCACACGCTGGTTTCACGTGTCGCCGAGGTGGGTGGGGCGGTGCAGCCGGCGGCAGCTGATCTGAGCCGCAAGAAGACGTTCCTCGAAGACAACGGCCGCTATCCGCGCAAGGTCATGATCGGGTAGACTTGCGCGCACGTGCGAACCTGAGGGCGTGCGGTTCGTTTACGCTCACGGGTTTGCATCGTCGCCGCGATCGAGCAAGGCGGAAGCCTTCCGGAAGGCACTCGACGCCCGCGGCGTCGCGGTGGAAATCCCCGCGCTGGACGGCGGCGATTTCGGGCACCTGACGATCGCCGGACAACTGGCGATCCTCGAGCGCACCATCCAGGCAGCGCCAGTGTGCCTGGTGGGTTCCAGCATGGGCGGCTTCGTCTCGGCACTGTATGCCGCGGAACATCCGGAAGTCGAGAAGCTGGTGCTGCTCGCCCCAGCATTCGGCTTCGCGGAGCGGTGGAAGGATAGAATCGGCCCGTCGCACCAGGCCGACCTCGAAGTCTTCCACTATGGCGAACAGCGGATGCGGCGCGTCCACCATGGGCTGATCGAAGACGGACTGCGTTATCCCGCAGAGCCGGATTTCAAACAGCCGGCGCTGCTGTTTCATGGCGTGAATGACGAGACCGTGCCGGTGGAATACTCGCGGCAATTCGCGCGCACCCATGCCAACGCCCGCCTGGTGGAACTCGATTCCGATCATGAGCTGCTGAATGTCCTCGACGGGGTCGTCGCCGATGCGATCTCCTTTCTGCTGGAGAGCCGATACACTGGCGTGTGATGTTGCGGGCCGCTCTCATCGCGCTGCTGCCGGCGCTCGCGCTGGGTGCTCCGGCTGAGATCGACATGCGCGAATGTCTGGAGGCTCTCGCCCGCACTGCCGCTACTTTCGCCGTGACCGCTCCCGGGCTCAGTGCCGATGAAACGCTGGATCAGCGCGGACGCCGCGGCTTCATGGAAATCCTTCGCGGAAAGAACAACAAGGTCAGGAACGTCGACTTCAAGCTTCCCGAAGAATTCCGCACGCATCAGGTCGTCTCCAAATACAAGCTCGAAGAGACCGGGAAAGGGCGCGTTCTGCATGAAGTCCGGACCGTTGTGAAGATGGATGGCGAGGACCGCGCCGCGGATTTCGAAACGCCTCACACGCTGACGATGGGCACGCACTCCCCCGATGACGATCTAAAGCGCCGCCTGCTGGAGAACCTCGATCAGGAGCAACTCGAAGGCGCGGTGACCGATTTCGGCCAGCTGATTCTCCTGTTCACCCCGCGGCTGCAAAGCGATTACGAGTTCTCGCCGGGTGATGCGCGGACCGTTGACGGAGAGCCTGTCGCCGTCGTGCGTTATCGGCAGGTGCGGGGCGATCAGGGGCTCACGTTTTTTCAGGAAAGGACCGCTGACCGCCAGCCTGCCGAGGGCGAAATCTGGTTGCGGACCAAAGACCTGCTGCCGGTGCGGATTACGATCGAGACCGGGGAGATGACCGCGAAGAAGTATGCCATCCGCACGGAAGCGGCTGTCGATTATCAGCCGTCACGCTTCGGCCTGGTGCCGCGGCGGGTGGTTCACCGGCAGTTTCTGAACAAGAGCCTGATGGTCGAGAACGATCTGCACTACGGCAATTTCCATCATGATCCGGAGATGATTCCCTGATGTCTGAACTCGCGATCGGAGCGGTTGCACCGGATTTCGAATTGCCCGACCAGAGAGGGAAGACGGTCCGGCTGAGCGATTACCGGGGCAGGGGCGCGGTGGTTTTGTACTTCTATCCGAAAGACGATACGACCGGCTGCACGATCCAGGCGTGCAAGTTCCGCGATGACGAGGCGCGCTTCCGGGCCATCGGGGCGGAGATTTTCGGGATCAGCGACGATTCGAGCGAATCGCACGCCCGCTTCGCGGCGAAGTACGGCCTGCCGTTCCGGCTGTTGAGCGACCAGGGCGGGCGGGTCCGGACGCTCTACGGAGTGAAGAAGACGCTGGGGATAATTCCGGGGCGCGTGACGTTCGTAATCGATCGGCAGGGCATCGTGCGGCACGTGTACTCCGCGCTCTCGAAGCCGGCGCGGCACGTGGAAGAGGCGCTGACGGCGCTGAAATGAACGCCTGGGCTGCGTCCGCACTCTTGCGGCGGATTTCAATCGCCAAGGCCACTGTCGACATGATTGTCGACGCGGCGGGCACGAACGCCCATGCCAAATTTACCCCTTCAGGTCGCGGAACGCGTCCTCGATTTCAGTGCGCGCGTCCGGCGGCACCGGCACGAACGGCAATCGCGGTGGCCCCCCGTAGTATCCATTGAGATCCATGGCGTGCTTGAGCCCGGGCACGCCATACATGTCGGTCACCAGCATCGACGGATGCGAGATGCGTCCCTGCCAGTCAATGCCCGCTTCTTCCTCGCGCGTCCGGAAAGCTTCCCAGATCGCTATGGTCGCGTAGGGGGCGGCGCTGGCGAAGGCGAGCGCCGCCCCATTCGCGCCGAGCTTCAAAGAGTCCCATACCTGCGATTCGGTTCCGGCGAGGATCCCGAACTCTTTCGATGTCAAACTGCGCAATTGCGTGATCCGCGAGGCCGGCGTGCCGGTTTCGATTATGCCCGCGATGTTCGGGTGCTCGGCGAGTTTCGCGGTCGTCTCCGACAGTACATCCACACCCGTCATCTGCGGCGCGTTGTGAATCAGAAGCGGCACGCGCGACTGATCGGCCAGCGCGCGGAAGTAGAGCATCTGGGTCTCCGGTCCATACATCAGGTTGCGGTATTGATGCGGCACGAGACTCACGACCGCATGCGCCCCAGCCTCCGCGGCGCCGCGCGCCAGACAGGCGGCCGCGTGCACGCCCTCTTCGCTGACATCCATGATGACCGTTCGCTCGGCCGGGACACTCGGGATCGCGAGCCGGAGTACTTCGAGCTTTTCGTTGGCATTCAACAGAGGCCCTTCGCCCGCGAGCGATCCAACGATAAATCCGGCGAGCGAGGTGCGCGCCCACTTATCGAAGTTATGCTGGACCTTGACGCGGTAGAGCGCGCCCGTGTGGTCGAAGGGCGTCGCGGCCGCCGCATACATTCCCTGGATTTTCATCTAAACTACATGTTCTCAATCGACCTTCGGTTCGCGCAAGAAGCCACGCAGGAAGACAAAGACCTCAAAGCTGCCGAGCTTTGGGACGCAGGCTGCACCGGCATCATCGAGCTGGATGACGATAGCCTGCGAGTATTCTTCGATAACGATGGGCGGCAGGCGGAACTGCAAGCTCGATTCGGAGGAGAGGCGAAGCCAGCCGACAACCGCGACTGGGTTGCCTTCGCCCACGAGTTCCTGAAGCCGATGGAGATCGGCAACCGGATCTTCGTTTGTCCGGAATGGCGCGACGATCCGACGCCGCCGGGCCGCATCCGCATCGTTGTGAATGCTGGCCTTGCATTCGGTACCGGCGCGCACGAGACCACTCGGCTGTGTCTGGAGGCGATCGAGCGGAATCTGCAGCCGGGGATGACCGTCGTCGACGTGGGCACCGGTTCCGGCATCCTCGCGGAAGCCGCTGTAAAGCTCGGCGCGGGCGCGGTGCATGCAAACGACAATGACCCGGACGCAGTGGGTGTGGCGCGCGAGAATTTCGAGAAGGCTGGCGTGCATGTGGAAGTGTCCGTCGGATCGGCTGACGACTTCCCCGCCAGGTTCGCGGATTTGATCGTCGCCAACATCAGCCCGGCGTGGATTGCGGATCTCGCGCCGGAATGGGCGCGTGTTCTGAAAGATAGCGGTATCGGCGTGCTGAGCGGATTTGAGGCTTCGGACATCCCGCGCGTTACAGCCGCGCTTCAGGCCGCGGGGCTCCGCGTGCGCGGAGAGTTCGGTGAAGGCGAATGGCGGATGCTCGAAACGGAGCCGCAACAACAGCGGCAGTAGCACCACATACTCGTGTGCGATTACTGGATCGGATTCTCTATTACAAAGTCGCGCCGGGTCAGATCCGGTACCTGAAGTCCGTCGACTATTCCGCGGCGACGGGGCTCGCGCAGGCCGTGATGGAGCAGATGGAGACCGACTTCCTCGTCGGGCCTCCACTGACAGTACACATGCCGCATCCGGAATTGATGGCGGGATTGTGGAGCCTTTGCCGCGAGTGCCTGGCCGCCGGAAAAATCCCGCGGACGAGCGGCGACGTCATCGCGGGCACCGTGTCGCGGCTGAACACCTGTCCCTATTGCTTCTCGATTCACACCTCCATGCTCCATAGCTTCGGGGCGCCGGAATTGGCGGACGCGATTCTCGGAAACCGGGCGATCACCAACCAGCAGGCGAACGAGCTGGCGCAGTGGGCGGCCGCGACCCTGACACCGGGCGCGGCGATTCTGCTGAAGCCTCCGTTCACGAAGGAACAAGCCCCGCAGGTGATCGGGACTGCGCTCTGCTTCCATTACCTGAACCGTATCGTGAATGTTTTTCTGGACCCGATGCCCGGCAGCACGATTTCGTGGCTGAAAGGTCAGATGAGCCGGATGAGCGGGCGGCTTATGCGCGAGCGGTTCTCAAATCAGCGGCTGGAGCCCGGGCGCTTTCTGGATGCCGATCCCGGCGGCGATCTTCCGCGTGAGTTCCAGTGGGCCGCGGGTGACGCGAACGTCGCGGGAGGCGTGCGCCGTCTGGCTGCCGCCGCGGAAGCCGCTGGCCGCGAGAGCGTCGACCGTGCCGTACGCGAGTGCGTGCTCGCACGGATGGCGGGCTGGAATGGCGAATCTCCCGAACTGGGGCGCGGCTGGCTCGAAGCAGCCGTGGCCTCAGTCGGTGAAAACCTGCGCCCTGCCGCACGTCTCAGTTTGCTGACGGCGTTCGCCGCCTATCAGGTCGACGAAGGAATCGTCGCCAGCTTTCGCGCCGTGCAGCCGCGCGATCGCGACCTGATCAACACAGCTGCCTGGGCGAGCTACTCGGCTGTGCGCCGCATCGCTTCCTGGCTGGCCTGATCCTCACCAGTTCGCGCTCCCTTGGCCCCGGATGCGTCGTGAATGTTTTCCCACATTCAGACCGGGCCTCCGAAACCGCGGCCCACCTCCAACATCGAAAAAGGGAAGGGGGTAAATATGAAGGTGTTTGTGGCGGGAGCGACGGGAGCCATCGGACGCCGGCTGGTGCCTTTGCTCTCCTCCAGCGGGCACGAAGTCATCGCGATGACTCATGCGCCAGCGAAGACGGATACTCTGCGCGCCCTCGGTGCACAGCCCGTGGTTGCGGATGGTTTGGACCGCGCTGCCGTCATGCGCGCGGTGACGGAGGCGCGTCCCGACGTAGTCGTGCACGAAATGACCGCGCTTCGATCCATAAAGAGCCTGAGCAACTTCGACCGCGATCTCGCGGTTACCAATCGGCTCCGAACCGAGGGTACCGAATACCTGATCGAAGCGGCGCAGGCGGCCGGAACCCGAAAGCTGGTGGCCCAGAGCTATACGGGCTGGCCCAACGAACGCGCTGGAGGCCGCGTCAAGACGGAGACTGACGAACTCGACAACCATCCCCCGAAGAACTCGATTCGAACGCTCAATGCGATCCGAAAGCTCGAAACTCTTGTGGTCAATGCGCGCGATCTGTACGGCACGGTCCTGCGTTACGCCAGCTTCTATGGGCCGGGCACCTCGATTGCCCCCGACGGCCAGATTGTGGAGCTCGTGAGAGCCCACAAACTCCCTCTGGTGGGCGATGGCGCCGCGGTGTGGTCGTTCCTTCATATCGACGATGCCGCGAATGCGACGCGGATCGCGATCGAGAGCGAAGGCTCCGGCGTGTTCAATATTGCCGACGACGACCCTGCCGAGGTGCGGATCTGGCTTCCGGAACTGGCGAAAGCTGCCGGCGCGAAGCCGCCGATGCACCTGCCGGCATGGATCGGAAGATTGGTGCTTGGCGAGTCGGGACTTGCGATGATGACGAAGATTCGCGGATCGTCAAATGCGAAAGCGAAGCGTGTGCTCGGGTGGCAGCCGTTGTTTCCAAGCTGGAGGCAGGGATTCCGCGAAATGCTGCAGCAGCCGGCGTGACGGCGCGATTCACCCGGTCAAAAATTCAATTGCGTGCCGAACTGGACCCGGCGGTTGTTCGACGTATCCCGGAAAAGATAGAGCCCGGTCGATTGCCCGAAGAGCGGCGAAGAGAGGTTTCCCACGTAATTTCCGCGATTGACGTTGTTAAAGACGTTGTTGACGTCTACGTTCAGGTTCAAGGAATAGCGGCGTTCGCCGCCTTTCTTCGGCTTCCCGAAAGCGAAGGTGCGTGCTGCCCGCGCGTTCAGATCCCACATGCCGGTCGCGTTCAGATAATTGCGCGGCACGATCGTCTGCCCGGGGATCGGATCGGTGTCGAACGCCCCGAATTTCGTGACGACGACGCTCGGGCGGGAAAGGTCCGTCGCGAATGCGGGCCGGTCGTTCGTGAACGTGTCGCCGTTGAGATCGCTTCCAATGGTGAGGTTGTATGGCTGTGACGACGCGGCGAGCAGAAGAGGGCTGAGTTGGATATGCAACGGCGCCGTGAACGTCCCTTCGAGGGTGAAGTAGTGGCGGCGGTTGTAGCCCACGCGACCGATATCCTCCTTGACGTTGAATGGATTCGACGGGATGGGCGTGTCGCCGTTCCCGCTTCCATCGATCGTCGAGTAATACGCCGTCACCGACACGCGAGGACTGATCTTGTTCGTCGCAGTCAACCAGGCCAGGTTTTCTTTGATGACACCCTCCGACTCATACACGAAGACATTACCGGCCGCATTGCCCAGAGGACGAACGCCGCTTGAGGGCTGGCCTGGAATGAACGTGCCCGGCAGCGGTGTATTGGCATTGATCGTATTCACCATGTGCGTCGCCCACACATTGAGAAACGTTCCGGAGACGGTCGTCTTGCCCGGCAACTGGCGTTCGATCGTGACAACTTCCTCACGGACCCTCACGTTCCGCGTATTGCCCTGAATTTTGTACGTAATCGGAGGCTGTTGCTCGGCTTGCAGTGTTGCAACCGATGGGATTGCCGGGAAGAAATCCGGATCGGTCACCACGTACTGCTGCTGGCGGACGCCGTTGAAGCGCGCCTGCTGCACTTCGTTATTTGCCGAATACCGGTTATAAAACATGGCACCGCCTGCGCGGATTACAGTCTTTGGCGTCGTCCCGTTTTTCGCGCCCGGTGACCAGGCGAATGCGATTCGTGGCGCCCAATCGGCATGGTCGGCGATATTGTTCTGAGTTTCGAGGCGAAGTCCCAGATTCAGCGAGAATCCGGGCCGCAGGCGCCATTCGTCCTGTGCGTAGAATGCGGCGTCGGTCTGGCCAATCGCCGCGAACGGATTCCCGGAGGCGAGGGAGAATTGAGAAGCACCGCCGCCGAGCGTCCGAATCAGCTGCGCCGGGTATCCGAGCCTCTGGAAAATTAGTGTGCGCCGGTATTGCTCCAGCGAGTTGATCGGGGCGGTGATCGGTTTGCCGTCCGGCCCGATCTCTATCTGATTGACGGCATCGAGCACGGGCGCGTTGTTGACGCCGAAGAAGCTGAAGGTCCCGCCGAAATTGTTGGGCGACACGTCGGCGATTCCGGTATGGCGGAGGCGCGTTCCGACGCGCGTTGCGTGTTTACCCCAGGCAACTGTGGTGTTGTTCTGGAATTCATACTGCTGCCAAAGATTTGAAGCCTGTCCCACCTGGGCGCCTCCGGCGTTGAACGCGCCCGAAACGATCAGTCCGGGCGCGGAATTGTTTCCCAGTTGTTGGGTGAGAAGCCGCGAGTACGCGAGCTTCGTCTCCGTCACGACGCTTGAGTTCAGGACCGCCGTCTCCGCGAGCCGCACGTCATGCCGCATGATCTCGCTGCTGTACTCGCGGGAAGTCAGGCTGTACTGGCCGATGCCGTTGTTATCCCGGCCGCTTCGATAATTCTGGTAGCTGCCGGTGAATGAGTTGTTGGTGGAAATCTGGTAATCAATGCGGGCGCTGCCATTGTAATCGGAGCGGGGCGTGATCACCGCTGTTTGAACCGGGACCTCGGCGAGCGTGGCCGGGTCGAGCGTCACCGCGTTGATCAGGGCGGTACTGTCGATTTTGCTGTGCGAAAAATTCAGCAGAAACGAAACGTGCTTGTTTATCGGGCCACCCAGATTTCCCGTGAACATCCGGTTCACGTAAGCGGGTTTATTCGTAGCGTAGGGATTTCGCGAGTTGAAAAACGCATCACTGTCGTTCAGGCCGAGACCGCCGCGGAAAGTTCCGGCGCCGGGTTTGGTAATGATCTCGATACGGCTAAAGCTCGAGCTGTCGAATTCGGCCGAGAACGGATTCTGGTTCAGCCGGATTTCCTTGATCGCGGCCTTGGGAGGAAGCTGGCCGCCGGTGAAGCCGTCGAGCAGAAGCTCGGGCCCTCCGGTCAGCTCGGAGGCGGGACCCGCGAGCTGTGTCAGGGCGTCGCTCAGGTCGTCGGGATCGTCCGGCAAGGCATCCAGGTCGGCGCCCGTCACGATTCTTGCGGAGGCGTTGCTCGCGGCGTCGATGCTGAGGCTTGTGGGCTGTGCCGCGGTGACCGTGACCTCCTGTTTGCCGCCGGTTGGGACGAGCTGAATCGGCAGCCGAAGACCGCGGGCGGCATCGAGCGTGATGGTCTTTTCGAAGCGCGCGAAGCCCGAATACTCAACGGTGACTGTATAGACGCCAGCCGCCAGATTCGGAAAACGGTAAGTCCCTTCGGTCGTGGTGGTCGCGATTCTCCGGTTATTGCCGGAGCTTACGATCACCTCGGCCGACGGAATAACCGCGCCCGAAGCATCGGTAACAATGCCCTGAAGCGTTGCCGGCTGCTGGGCGGCCATGCGCATAGCGAAGAAATATGCCAGCGATAGAATTAAAGCGCGCAATTAGACTCGAATAGTATCGCAAACCGCGGAATTCCGTATGTGGAGCGGCCAATTCTGGCCGGAGCCCCCTTTCAGGCGGCTCGTCGTCGTCCGAAATCCGCCTTCCGCGCAGAGGCCAAAGGGCCGCGGTTCATGACTCCGCTACCGTAAACCCTGCCTCCATCGCCAGCGCGCCAGCGGCATCCCGCACCCACAGCCGGATCGTTCCGCTCTTCTCAGCATTCCCGCAAACCCGGAAATCCGCCGTATCAAACACTGGATTTACCGCGCGAAACTCAAACCGTTCTGCTCTCGCCGAGGGCGCATTCCGCCGCACCAGATCCGCCAACAAAGTCGCGAGCAGCGGGCCGTGCACGACGAGCCCGGGATAGCCCTCCACCTCGGTCGCGTAACGCCGGTCGTAGTGAATCCGATGCCCGTTAAACGTGAGTGCCGAATAACGGAACAGGAGCACGTCATCGGGATGCACGACGCGCTCCCAGGTGGCATCCGGGGGCGCAAGCGGCGGAGCCGCCGCTCCCACCCGGCCGTGCCCGCGATAAACGATGTCATGCTCCTCTGTGATCGCGATGCCCGCCGCCCCCGCGATCTCGTGGCGCACGAGCACGAAAACCAGCGGACCCGTGCGTCCTTCCTTGAACCGGACATCCGCAATGCGCGACCTGCGGGTGATCCGCTCACCGGCTTGCAGGGGCACGTGAAATTCGAGCCGGCCTCCCGCCCACATGCGCCGCGGCAAATCCACTGGCGGCAGGAACCCGCCTCGCTTGGCGTGACCGTCGGTCCCCAGTTCCGATTCCCTGTGGATCGGCAGGAAGTACAGCCAGTGCCAGAGCGGCGGCAGAGGGTCGCCCGGCTCCGGATAAGGTTGATCGAAATCCAGCGTCGCTGCCAGCGCGGCCATCGGCGCGGCGGTAACGATGTCGGTCCGGGTCTCTTCGCGTCCGATCCACTCCTGCAGATGGGCTATGTCCACGCGGTCACGTTAGCACGGGCCCACAGGGCGCGCGGGTTTTAATGATCTTGTCTGATAGACTCCGAAAGAAACTCGCGCATGGCAACCAGCATTCGGGGAACTGCGACGCCAGCGGCGACGACCAAACCGGTGGAAGGCCTGCGCGTTTGGGTGCCGGTGCTCGTCGTGATGACCTGCTCCTGGCTTTCCTACATCGATCGCCAGGCGCTCGCGGTCATTTCTCCGATGATCCTCAAGGACACCGGTCTCTCGGCCGCCGACTACGCGGACGCGAACGCCGCTTTCTCCATCGCCTATATGATTGGCAATCCACTCTGGGGATCTCTGCTCGATTATGTCGGCTTGCGCCTCGGTATGCTGATCGCGGTTGGCATCTGGTCGCTCGCCAGCGCCTCCCACGCATGGATGGCCGGACTCCTCGGCTTCGCCGCCGCCCGTGCCGTGTTGGGATTTGGTGAAGGCGCGACGTTCCCCGGTGGCCTTCGGACAGCCGCCGATTCGCTCCCCCTCTCCAAACAATCGCGCGGCATGGGAATCACATACAGCGGCGCGTCCGTCGGCGCTATCGTGGCGCCGCTCATCGTCACGCCAATCGCTCTGCGCTATGGCTGGCGCGCAGCCTTTCTCGGAACAGGGATGCTTGGCGCGGTCTGGCTGGTGGTGTGGTGGTTCGTGGCGCGAGCGCCACTGCTGCCACCCGCGCCCCGCACCATCAACCGGTTTGCTTTGCCCAACATGAGGGAGCGGCGCTTCTGGCTGCTAGTGATCAACTTCGGCCTAGGCGGCGCGGCCCTCGGACCAACCCTCTACCTGAGTCCGCTTTATCTCAATCGCGTCATGGGCCTGTCGCAGGCGCAACTCGGCAAAGTCCTGTGGATTCCGGCCCTGATATGGGAACTCGGCTATTACTTCTGGGGCTGGATCGGCGATCGCTACGTCCGCGATAACCTGCGTCCTGTAAAGCTCTACATCCTGCTGACGATTTTGGCGCTCGTTCCCGCGGCCATCGGTCACATCGACTCGTGGCCCGTTGTGCTGGGCCTCTTCGGGTACGCTATGTTCATCGCGGTCGGATTCATCGTGATGTCGCTGCACCTGGGCGCCCGCGCCTATGGGCGTGACCAGACCGGTCTGGTCGCCGGGATCGGCTCAGGCGCATGGTCCGCGGTCGTCGCGATCCTGCTGCTGATCTATGGCCGCTGGTTCGACCGCCACTGGTATGACGCGATTTTCGTTTCGCTCAGCGTGATCCCGGTCGCGGGGACGTTTCTCTGGTGGTGGATTGGGCGCCCCAAGCTCACGTGACCGACCACGCGCCTTCAATCGGCAAGGCGGCGCCATTGATGTCGCGGCTGCCCGGGCCGCAGAGAAAAACCATCAGATCGGCGACATCTTCGGCGGCGATGAACCGACCGGCCGGCTGCTTGCCTTCGTGAAAGTGGCGCTCGGCCTCGGCTCGGGTGAGTTTGCTCTCCTCCATGATTTTGCGGATTGTCGCGTCGTGCACTGGTGTCAGGATGGAGCCAGGACAGACCGCATTGCAGGTGATGTTGTGCCCGATCAGTTCCACCGCCACCGCCCGGGTCAACCCGATCAACGCGGTCTTGGATGTTACGTAGTTGACGCGGTTGGGGGCGCCGATTAATCCGTAAATGGACGACACGTTGACGATCCGGCCCCACCCGCGCTGCTTCATCCACGGAAGAGCCAGCCGGATGGTGTGAAACGCCGCGCTGAGGTTAACGGCCAGCCCCTCATCCCATACTTCGATGGGAAAGGCTTCGACCGGTGCGGCGTACCGCACCACGGCGTTGTTGACGAGGATGTCGATGCCGCCGAAAGCATCCCTCGCTTCCTTAAACATGCGCGCGATGTCAGCAGGTCTGCGGAGATCGGCATCCGAGTAGATCGCGCGGATGCCGTGCGCTTTCTCGAGCGCGGCTCGGGACTGCTCCGCTTCGCCGGGATGGGCAAGCCCGCTGAGGACCACATTGCACCCCGCAGCCGCAAATTTGCCCGCCGCCGCGAAGCCGAGGCCGCCCACCGAGCCGGTGATGAGAGCGCATTTCCCGTTCAGCATTCTGACGAGATGCGCGGAGTTGTCAGGCGCTTAACGAAACTACGGCCTGCTCGTACGCGCAGGTCCCCATCGTACCGTCTTCGAAGATGCCGCGTTCCTCAATCCAGCGGAACGACTCTTCGTACACCTCCTGCGTGTACGGCTCGAAAACGATGCGCTCGCCCGGACCCCACCGACGCGTATCGATCTGCTCGACAAACCTCTGCGGGAACTCTTTCCTGTAATAGTGCGTGTAGCGTTCCGGGTGCAGATCGATATCGCGCTGGGCGAGCCGCAGCGCGCGGAAATACTTCTTCACGTCGTCCGGATCGGGATCGCCCGTCAGCATCGTCGCCATCATGAACGTCGAATCGATGATCTTGCGGAAGCCGAGTTGTTCGGCGAAATAGTACGGACCGCTGAAAAGCGAGCACGCAGGCGCCGCGCCGTCGATGAGCAACTCCATGCGGCGGAACAGCAGCCCTTCCGCGAATGAGAGATTAATCTGGTCGCGGGTGAGATACTGCTCCAGCGCCTGGATCGTCGAATAGTGGCTGCCGGACTGATAGCCGACAGAAATTGGCACTCCCGCGAGTTGCGACGGATGCGTAATGGGTGAATCCTTCGGCACGAAGATTCCGCAGGGGGAAACCGAATAGGCATCGCCATAGAGCTTGCCGTGCCCGTTCGAGGCTGCCACGTTGACTGTCCAGTGGCAGGCGCAACTGATGTCGGAATGCCGCCCGCGTTCGAACGTCTGGTATGCTCCCACCTTGTCGCCCAGATCGTGCTTCTTGCCTTGCTTCGAAACGAGTTCGTCGAGGAAGTCGTAATCGAGGCCTTCGGCTTTGAAGTAGCCCTTCTCTTCGGCTACCCACTCATGGAGCCGCATATGCGGCGCGATCACGAACTTTGCTCTCGGCATCATTTCCTCACTTTCGCGCGCGACGGTCAGGTTTGTGGGCTCGTCGCTTCTCTTCTATTTCGTCATTGCGTCGAACACGACGCGTCCGTCGACGATCGTCAGCACGGATTTCAAACTCTTGATCGCTTCGTCCGGAACTTTCTTTGGGTCGGTGTAGTCGCCGCTGAGCACAACCACATCGCCCAGCTTGCCGGGCTCGATCGAACCAAGCTTGTCTTCTTCATGCAGGAACCAGCCGTTCTCCACGGTGTAGAGCCGCAGTGCTTCCATGCGCGTGATCTGCTGGCCGGTATTGACCAGAACGCCCGCGGAGTTCTTGCCGGTCACCATATAGTAGATGATCGGCCACGGATCGAGCGTCGAGATTTGGCCGGAATCGGAACCCGCGCCAACGTGGATGCCGCTGTCGATGATCGTTCGCAGCGGCGGACCATTCGCATTATTGGCCCCCAGATACTCGAACGGGTGTACCGCGATGCCCGCGCCGATGGCTTTGAGGCGATCGAGCAGGGGTTTGTCAATGCGCGGCGCATGTGCGATCGACCAGTGCAAAGACGCGATCGGCGTGGTGGCGTTTACCGCTTCGAAGGTCGAAACAGTCAACTGGTCCTCTGCCGGGGATAAGCTGTGCTGCTGGAATGCCCAGCCATGCCTCGCGATGAAGTCGAGGGCGATTTTGTAATTCGGCGGCGGTGTGACAGTTCCGAACAGCGGCCAGTTAGTGGCGAACTCGCCGATGCCCGCGATGCGCATCATCTCGTCGCCGAACTCCGGAAAACTGTTCAGCACGCGCTCGGTGAGCAGCGGGATGGAGTTGTCCTTATCCATCGTCAAATAGAACACGCGCAGCCGCATCGGCATTTTGTGTTCCTTGTGGAGCGCCAGAAACGCGTCGTACATGCGGAATGGGTTTCCGCTCGCCAGCGTGTCGAATGTGAAGGAATCCTGCACGTCCGGCGTGCCCGGAATGACGAATACGCCCATATCCGCGCTGGTCGTGATTCCCACGCTCGACGCGTATGTCATCGCGTCCGTCGTGCCGCGCTTCTGGTCGTCGAACGTTTGGGCGGCGCGCAGCGCATTCAAGGCCGCGAGTGACGGCGCATTCGCTCCGATGTCACCCGCCGCCCCGACCTTGATCCCTTTGGATTCAAAGAACGCCTTGCCCTTGCTGTTCGTCGCCGCCGGACCCGTGAAGCCCAGATACATCAGCACCGGGTGATTCGGCGCGGCTTTGTCGAGTTCCGCGAGCGCCGGCAGCCGCTTCTCCGCGAACTGCGCCGGATTCCATCCGCCCATCGCTGTGATGAACTCGCCTGCCGGCACGCCTTTGGCGCGTGCGGAGATCATCTCCTGGACGTCGGCGATCGAGGCAGCGGTGTCGAGCCTCGTGTCGTGCCCGGGACGCAGGCCCAGCGCCACGATGTGGTTGTGATTATCGACGATCCCGGGAATCGCGGTGCGACCGCGCAGATCGATCGTTTTCGTGCACGGCGCCGTTTTGGCCACGCTGTCGAATACACCGTTCTGGATCGTCACCGACGAGACGATCGAGTTCTTCTTGTCCATCGTGACGATCTTGCCGTTGACGAGCCGGAGATTGCGCGAGTTCGCGCAGGGATCGTCCGCGCCGAATGCGGCGGTCGCCAGCAGCAGAGCGGTAATGGGAACAGTGGGCTTCATGGGTTGGACAATGATGTCACAACGCGGGATTTCACAACCGGTTACCATCCTGCCCCGGCGGCTCCGGCGCTGGACACTTTGTTCAATCTATTGGACACTGATGAAGGGATGAATTCCCGGGAGCCCCGCGGAAACATACGATGGTGACAGGCCTTGAGCCTGTGGCTTGGAATCCTGAATCACAGGCTGAAGCCTGTGTCACCCATCGCCGGCCGCCCGGATATTCGTCGTGACCCGCGCATGCCCCCCTCGCCGACTAACTCTCTCGAACGCGCCCTGCTCCTGCTCGACATCGTCGAAAAAACTCCCGGCGGCCTGCGTAATGCCGAAATCAGCCGCCGCCTGGAAATCCCGCGCAGCAGTTGCTCGTGGATTCTCGCGCGTCTCGAGCGCAAGGGTTACCTGATGCGCGACGAAAACACCAGCCGCTACAAGATCGGGCTCAAGACGGTCGCGCTCGCGCACGGAGCCCTGCGCGAGCTCGGCTTCCGCGCCGGCGCTGAACCGGTGCTTTATCGCGTGGCCAGTCAAACCGGCCTCGCCGCGGGTATTGGTGTGCTCGAAGCCGGCCACATCCTTCTGGTGGATCGCGTCGAGCCACCGGAACGCGCGGGGCAGGGGCTGGTCCGCGCGCGTCCGCGCGATCAGCGTGACATCGGGCGCGAACTCCCCGCCCACACCACAGCGTTGGGTAAGGTGCTGCTCGCTCACCTCTCGCGTGAGGATCTCGACTGCTACCTCGATGAAAACGCCCTCACCCGCAAAACTCCGCGGACCATCGTGTCGCGCGACGACTTCGTCGTCGAGCTGCGGCGCATTCGCCAGCGCGGCTACGCCATCGCCGATGCGGAGCACGACGCGGGCGTTCGTGCCCTGGCCGCCCCGATCTTCGATTTCACCGGCGATGTGCGCGCCGCTCTGTCGCTGAATGGCTCACCAGCCGCCCCGGTGTGGCGAGAGTTGAAAACTCTGGTGGCGCTCGTCATCGCGGCCGCCAGCGACATTTCGGGGAGCACACGCTTTCCGTGGAACGGAATTTCTTGACCCTGCCGTAAGGTCAGGCCGCAGTATGGTTATCGGGAGCACGAGCCTCTGTTCCGCGCCCAGGAATTCGCTCAACTCGCAGGCACGACGGTCAAGGCGCTGCACCATTACGACCGCCTCGGCCTCCTCAAACCGCGGCGCAATCGCGCCGGTTATCGTCAGTACTCCGAGCTCGATCTTCCGCGCCTCGAACAGATCGTCGCGCTCAAGTTTCTGGGCCTGCCGCTGAAGCAGATCAAAGCACTGCTGGATCACGATGCACTCGAGCTCCCGGAAGCGCTTCGAATGCAGCGGCGCGTTCTCGAAGAAAAGCGCGCGCTGCTCGATCGGGCGATCGACGCCATCACCAGGACAGAAGGAATCCTCGCGTCGGGGAATTCACCGGGCGCGGCGGCACTCAAGGAAATCATCGAGGCTATCGAGATGCAAACCGAAATGCAGAACGACATCGAATTCATGAAGAACTACTATCGCGACGAGGCGTGGACCGCGTTTCAGACCCGCCATCGCAAGTGGCCCTCACGCGCGTGGACCGATTTGTTCCGCGATATCGTGGCGGCACGTGGGGAAGATCCCGCGGGCGGGAAGGCCCGGAGGCTCGCGGCGCGCTGGAGAAAACTCCGGGTGGCCGATTCCGGGGGCGACACGCGCGTACATCAGGGACTGATTCGCGCGTGGGCCGACCGGCAGTTCTGGCCCGAAGCGGTGCAGCAGCAGTTCGCGGAATTCGACCTGAAAGAGATCTCGCGGTTCGTCGCGGCGGCTTTTACCGCCCACCGCGCCAGACGCTACGGCGATCTTCCCTGGAACAAGGAGCTCGACACCTTCACCGCCGAGGAGAAAGCCCGCTTTCCACTTGCCATGACGGACCTGTCATTCAAGATCGCAGCCGCACTTGCCGAAAATCCCGGCGAGGACCCCGCGAGCAAAACCGCCCAGATCCTCGCCGCCCGCTGGATGGAAATCGTCGAAAGCCGCACTGGCGGACTTCCGGAACCCACTCCTCCCCCCGGCGCATATGAATCGTATCTTCGCTGGATGGACTCCTGGCCGCCCGCGATCCTTGAGCAGATACGCGCCATGGACCAGAAGCGCACCCACGAGTTCATTCTGAAGGCGATTGCCGTGCCGATGCGCTGAGTTACGGCTCGCGGTTTACGAACGAGCCGCGGCCGGGCTGAAGGATTTCCTGGCCATCGATTTTCGGGTGATCCACAACGCCGCCACGAACATGACTGCCGCGCCGGCAACGGTCAACACCAGACTCTCCAACTCGATTCGCCCGATGGTCATCATCGCAAGACCCGCCAGCGCCAGTAGTACCGGCCTGTACCCGCATCGCCGGCATGTGGGCGTGAAGAAGAACGCCAGCGGGATCCCGGCCAGCATCACGATCACATACGCCACAAACCATTTCGATCCCGGCACTTTGATTCCGAGGGGGGCGAGCAAAAGGACCAGACAAGCCGGGCACTTTGGCAGCAGCGCCAAAATCAATGATGAAAGCGACGACGACAAAAAAGAATACGCCGGCGCCCTGGACTGCAGCGGCACGATTCCCCGATACTAAAGCCACACCTCCCAGGATGTCACTAGTGTCTTTGCATTAGTGGACATTAAAACGCGAAACATTAAAAAAGCTCGCACTCCGGTCGTAGTTGGATCCGGCTATTGATCGGGCGTGGTAACTCTCTTATCCTCAAACAGTCCGCGGTTGTGGATGGCTGGTTTTTCGTAAAGAGAAACGCTGGGCGCCGGCGAGACACAAGTCATCTGTATGACTCTCCTGACCAATAACGCCAGCATCGAAGCCGCGATGTTCCGCGTTATCGTGCAGCTCGTCGCGATCATCGCGGTGGCGCGGATTTCGGGAAACCTGTTCCGCCGCATGGGGCAGCCGTCGGTCTGCGGAGAGATCGCCGCCGGCCTGATTCTGGGCCCGTCTCTTTTCGGTAAGTTCTTTCCCGGGATCTTCCAGACTATGTTCGACCCGGGTGTGACCCCGGTCTTCAACATCCTCAGCCAACTCGGTTTGATCCTCGTGATGTTCCTGATGGGCCTCGAGTTCGATTTCGACCACCTGCCCGACAACCGCCGCACCGCCGTCTCGGTTTCCGTCGCCGGCATCCTGCTGCCTTTCTCGCTTGGATTCGTGCTCGGCAAAGTCATGCATGCGCAGCTCGCCCTCACCGGAAGCTGGGTCAACTTTTCGTTATTCATGGCGACGGCGATGTCGATCACGGCGATTCCGGTGCTTGGGCGCATTATGATCGAGCTCAACATCACGCGCACTCGCATCGGTTCGATCACGATCTCCGCGGCTGCGATCAACGACGCGATCGGGTGGATCATCCTCGCCCTCATCACCGCCATCGTGCGCTCGACCTTCGATCCGATGAGGCTCGCGACGATGGTGGTCGCCATCGTCGTTTACGCCCTGACGATGGCATTCCTGGTTCGCCCGCTTGTCGCCCGCTGGGCTTCGTGGACATTACGCCAGAACCACGGTGAGCTTTCGCTGAACGGAATGGCCGTGCTGCTCGTCCTCGTGCTCCTGTCATCCCTGGCGACGAACGCCATCGGCATCTTCTCCCTGTTCGGCGCTTTCATGATGGGCGCTGTTCTTTACGACCAGGCAAGACTGCGGGAGGCGATCCACCGCCGCCTGAACGATTTCGTGACGACGTTTTTCCTGCCGATCTTCTTCACGTATACCGGCCTGCGCACCGATGCCGGTGCGATGGCAGGCGGAAAGTTGTGGTTGTTCTGCGGTCTCGTTCTGATGTGCGCAATGATCGGGAAGTACGGCGGATGCACGTGGGCGGCGCGCTGGAACGGCGTCTCCCGCCGCGAGGCTTCAATCATTGGTGTGATGATGAACGCCCGCGGACTCACCGAGCTCATCGTCATCAATGTTGGCTACGAGCTGGGAATTCTGCCGAAGACGGTCTTCTTCATGCTGGTCTTCATGGCCGTGGCGACGACGTATATCACCACGCCCGTGCTGCGCCGGCTCTTCCGCGGCAGTGAGCTCTGGGAGTCGTATCGGCTGTCGGCGTTCGAGTCATCGCGGCAGCCAGAAGTCCGCGCCCGCAGCGCGGGCATCGTTTGAGTTACACGGCCAGGAGCTGAATCGACCGCAAACGGCGAACCCAGACGGCGGCCAACGACAACCCTGCCAAGGACGTGAACGCCACAATCCAGGGCTCCATTCCGGGACTCCAGCGCAATTCCACGGCACACGGACCGGAGCAGTGAGGCTCCACCACGATAAGGCCGAGTCCGTCGGGCCTCAAGCGCACTGGCCGGCCGGCGACGAACGCCCTCCAGCCTGGGTCGTAATTCAACGCGATCGCGAAGACTTGATTTGGGCTCATATCTGCAAACGCCGATGCGGAGTCGGGGTTGTTCCAGTGCCAGGAAGCGGCGGGCAGAGCGGTGTCGTCGAGCGCGGCGACAAATGGCCGAATTTCGGCGACGTCGATTCCATTTGCTGGCGGATGACGAACAACGTCCTGGAGGCGCACCACGCGCGCTAAACCTCGAACACGTTGCGGAACCCGATAAATGTAATCATCCCCGCTGGACCACAAAAGCGGCAGTCGCCCTGCAAACCGGTATGGAAATCTGAAGTCTTTGTACGCGTCGTGAGTTGCGGGGCCGCCGATTGCGACCGCGTGCACCGCGAAAATCTTCATCCAGAGCAGGGAATACTCGGCCGACTCGGTCTCGCTGCGGAAGCCTGCGGCCGTGATATATCTGGCGATCAGATCTTCGGAGTTTGGGATGGATTGTTCGCAGCATCCCGCCATCTGCGGCGTATCGGTGAAGACATTCATCCAGAGCTGAACGGTGCCCGGAGCCAGCACTCGCTCCCCGTCCATGTTTCTGTCGAACCACGTGGCCTCGTTGTATTCGAGAGCGCGGGTGATGTCCAGCTTATGGATTATGGACCTGGCATGGCGGCGGTAGTGCACTGCCTGAAAACAGCAAAACAGGGCAAAGATTATGCCGAGAATCCATCGCGTTTTGGGCCACCTCCGGCAGATGTACAACCCGACGAACGCCGCCAAAACAGAAAGCGGAATCTCCATTGCAACGTGAAAGCGCAGAGCCTGCGGAATGATCTCGACGCCCGCCAGAAGGACCGAAAACACGACCCAGCCCAGAATCACCGCCCATAAACAAACGAATCGAACGGGGAGTTCCAGTCGCCAGTGTATGAGCAGATATCTGACCAGAAACAGGACACACACCAGCAGGACCTGTGACATCCATCGGCGATGCGCCTGTGCGGGGGTCCCATAGATGGTGCTTGCGTTCGCGAACGTGGAAAAGATCGTCGACGGCAAGGCGAAGGGAAGCGCGAGTGCGGTAGTCGCAAAAATTACGGCTGCCAGCCGGGACCAGCCTTCACGAATTTCATCCCAGGACATTGCGGCGCCATAAGCCAGAAAGCCGGCCGCGATGGCAATCGTTGCCGGCCAGTTTGTCGCGACTACGGCAGCCGTGAATACCGCGGCAGCCGGCACGGCCCACCAGCGCCGGCGTCCAATGGCCTGATGCAGGAATGCAAGCGCAACCATGCCGAACATCAGCCCGGTCACGTTCGGCAGTTCGCCATAGACGACGAGCACCTGAAGCCGGCGGGCGTGCCAAATTCCCCCGGCGTCTTGACGAATGCCTGGAACGAAAGCCGAGGAAAGGGAAAACAACGAGAACACCAGCGCACCACAAAATGCGGTCACCCGGCTGCCCGATAGCGACTTCAGAAAGAAATAAAATGCGACGCCCCCCAGCACATAAGCAATCGCGCCAACGAAGTGGAAGGCGCGGGCGGGGCTTCGGCCGGCAAGGGTCGACAATTCCGCTACTGCGTAATGAGCCAGCGGCTGGTAAAACCGCGTCGCGGGAAATCCTCCGTACCAGAGCGATTGCCAGTGGTAACCCGCCGCATGGCTCTGGATATAGCGGGCCATGGCGATGAATTCGCCTTCAACCGACCGGAGCTGGTCGATATAGTCGACAAAGAACAGCCTCCAGACCACCCAGGCGTTGATGCTGAACAGAACAATTGACGCCATCAGGTCGAGAGCAACCGAGCCGCGCGACCGGACGCACACTGGCGACCTTTGGTTCATGCCGGGCTGTAAATAAACCACGGGTACCGGTCCACCGGCAACTCGCTCCTCTTTACCGCCACACACCACGACTGCTCGCCGCGGTTCTCCGTCGAGTAGCCGTGTTCCTCCAGCAGCTTCAGCAGCGGACGATGCGTCGCGAACTCATCGATAAATGTGGTGAATAACCGTTGGACTTCAAACCCCGCCGCCTTCACCGCCTCACCCAGCTCATGCGCCGTGTACTCGCGCACATGCCCGATCTCCGGCGGCTCCTGCGGGGCGGGCCGTCCGTAAAGGAAGAAGATTTGCGGATTGTCCCGGCCGTCGAGAGTCTTCGCCACACTCGTTATGCTCCCGACGTTCGGCGTGGTCATTAGCAGCGCCCCGCCGTCGTGCAGCACCCGCCGCGACTCCAGCAGCAGATGCATCGGATCGACGGTCATGTGTTCGATGATCTCTCCCGCGATCACGAGGTCGAAGTGTTCATCGGGATAGGGAAACGGATCCCGCTCGGCATCGAAGTGATCCACCTCGCAATGGAAATCCCCGTCGGGGAACGCCATCGTCTTGCGATCGACTTTTCCGGCTGGGCCGTAATACGCGCCGCGCACTTCTTTGTATCCGCACAACCGCTCGAGCAGGGGCGTGATCTGCATATAGCAGCCGAGTTCGAGCACGCGGCCCGTCGTTTGAGGCGGGGGTACGAGAGCAAGCGTCCGCGCCAGCCGCGGGACGTGCTTCAGGAGATACTGACGCCCGCCCTCATCAGGCATCGGCATGTCGCGCAAAGCGGCCTCCGCGGCGCGTAGCTTTTCAGGATCGAAGGGCTCGTCCGGTGTGCTCACTGGTCCGAGGTGGTAATTCACCCGCTGCAGCAGGCCGCGGACAATCCGCAGGTGAAACGGAAGCTCCGTCACAAGCTCGGATTCTAGCAACTGCCGCCGCTTTCCTCGGGAGTTCGCTCGCCCCGGTATTTGATGCGGCCGATCTCACGCAAGAACTTCAACCGCTATCGACTCCATTTCGCGACCGTCAAGTCGTACCACAAGCGCGCACCGTCGCGCAGCAACGCGATCGCCGAGGCGAAAACTGAAGACGAAGGTGGAGGTGATCGGATCAAGGAGGTCGTGGTGCAAAAATTCAACCGGTCGCCCGGCGACTGTAAACGAGCAGCTCGCGGGGCTGCCAAGGTCCTGGATCGTGACCCTCAGGCTGCGAGTTTCAGTCCGCATGGACGCGGAGAGATTTACACCGTCGGTCACGGCGACAATCCGAGGTCTGAAGGGAGGCGCGGGCTCTACTTCGACCGGATGCGCTCCTTCCGTGCCTGTGCTTTCCGATTTCAAACTCACCAGGTATTTGCCGGGACGCATCCCGTCAGGCAAACGGGCATTCATCTGGCACGCCCCGGATTCCAACACAGGCGAGAGATAGCAACCCGTTTGTTCGTGTTCTCCAAACCGCACATGGAAATCGGCAAGGCTTGCCGCGTCGGGCATGCCGTCCATCCAGAGACTTACGGCAGCCCCCGGACCTCGACTTGGGATGCGGGCCTCCACTCCGCTCGCCGCCGTCACCGCCCTTACCCTGGCCGGCCCGCGGTCAGCCGGCGCGGAGCCAACCGGCTTCCGAAACGTCGTCAACATATATTGCGTTTCGAGGCCGGAGAGAGCGACCAACGGAAACTTCTCCTGCCTCGCGAACTGCTCCATCTCACCCGCGTTGAAATGACACCCTGCCCAGGTCGCGGACTCTTTGAGTGCTTCTGAACGCGGCGCGGGTCTGCCCGCGAGTTGGCAAAACAGGATGCCTCCCGGTTTGAGCACCCGATGGGCCTCCCGCAAATAATTCAACACGATCGCTCGTTCCGGGATGTGTTGAAAAACGATGAACGAATATACGAAATCAAAATAGTCGTCCGCGAATATGGCGAGATCGGCGCCGGAAGTGACATGCACCTGCGCGGCGGGGCAATCCCGCAATCGCTCACCGGCGAGCGCAATCATCTCGTCCGATACGTCTACGCCGTGAATTTCGCTGAAGTGGCGCGACATGGGAAGCATCAACCGGCCGGGTCCACAACCTATTTCAAGACCCCGCCGAACACCGCCTCCGGCAGGAGGCAAACGGACCAGTTCACGCTCGATCGCCGGGACGACTTCGGCGGCCGTGGACCGAAAATCCTCTTCGGATTGTTCAGGGGCGGCGAACGCGACATAAAAATGCGCGTCTGCTCTGGCCCGGGCATTCCAATCGGCCCGCATCCGATTTAAGACGTCCATAGATCGCGACCTGTGGCTAAGCCTAACAAGCGTGCCTGATGTATTTACAAATGTGCTCACTTAACGCCAGCCTCGGGAGTGATCCGCATGGCGTAGTGCCGGCGCGGGTCGGGATCAACCTCGGTCGCGCCCCGGGAATTTCGGAAGTATGATTTCTGTGGACACTCGGCAATGAAACGCAGCACGGAACGTATCCTGACAACGCACGCAGGAAGACTTGATGGGCCTCCGGAGTGCCGCGAACTGATGACTTCGATGATGTCCGGCAAACCTGTCGATCTCGCCGGCATCGGCCCAACGGTACACGACGGCATCGTGGACGTACTCCGAAGACAAGCAAATGCCGGGATCGATGTCGTCAGCGACGGCGAACTCGGCAAAATTGGATTCGGACTCGGCTATTACGGATTGCGCTTGAGCGGATTATCGTCGAGGAAGCTCAAGCCCGGCGAGCCGGGCTTCATGAGCCTTCATTCGGGCGAGCGCATGGAGTTCGCGGATTTCTACCGGGAACTTTCGTTTGTGCCCGCGCCGCCCGACCGCTCCATTTGTTCAGGCGCCATCTCCTACATCGGCGAGGCCGAGGTGCGGAAGGATTTGGATCTGTTTCGCAGTGCGCTCGCCGCTTCGGGCGTCAAGCCCGAAGAGAGCTTCATGTGCGCGCTTTCGCCGGGCTGGCTCGAGCATTTCTTCCTGAATGAGTTCTACTCTTCAGAAGAGGAATACGTTTTTGCTTTGGCGCGCGCTATGGCGAGCGAGTATAGAGCGATCGTGGAAGCGGGATTCGTTCTGCAGATTGACGACCCCGCACTGCCCGATACCTATGACATGATCGTCCCGGCGCCGGGCATCGAGGAGTACAGAGAGTACGCCGAACTTCGCGTCGCTGCGCTAAATGAGGCGCTGGCCGGGGTTCCCGAAGATCGCGTTCGCTACCACATTTGCTGGGGAAGCTGGCACGGCCCCCACACGCACGATCTTCCGCTGGAATATGTGGTCGACCTGATGTTGCGAATCAATGCCGGCGCCTATTCGCTCGAGGCGGCCAATCCCCGGCATGAGCACGAGTGGAAAATCTGGCAGCAGGTCAGATTACCCGAAGGCAAGATCCTGATACCGGGCGTCGTTACCCATCACACGAACGTTGTGGAGCACCCGGAAGTTGTGGCAGACCGGATCGTTCGTTATGCGAACATTGTCGGCCGCGAGAATCTGATCGCGGGAACGGACTGCGGCATGGGCTTCCGCGTTCATCCCCAGATCGCGTGGGCGAAGCTGAAGGCGCTGGCGGACGGCGCCGAGTTAGCCAGCCGGCAGTTGTGGGAATAACGGCCTCAACCTTTCTCATTTGACTGTTGCGCCGCGGCTCTTGTTTCCAGGCTCGCTGGCAGCTCGATGGATGCCGGGTTTGTTTCCGGGGCAGAACGCGTAAAGCGGCGCGTTTCGCCCCCCTTAAAACAAGAGGGGCGTCGGGTATACTCCCGACGCCCCTCACTATCAGTCGAAACGAGTGCGATTCTTAGTACCGATAATGGTCCGGCTTGTAAGGACCATCCACCGGCACGCCAATATAATCCGCCTGCTCCTGGGTCAGCCGCGTCAGCTTCACGCCGATCTTCTCGAGGTGAAGCCGCGCCACTTCCTCATCCAGCTTCTTGGGCAGGATGTAAACGCCCGGCTTGTATTTGTCCTTGTTCTCCCACAGATCGAGCTGCGCCAGAGTCTGATTCGAGAAGCTGTTCGACATCACGAAGCTCGGATGTCCGGTTGCGCAACCAAGGTTCACCAGGCGCCCTTCGGCCAGCACGAAGATCGAGTTGCCGCCTGGGAACGTGTACATGTCCACCTGCGGTTTGATTTCGATGCGCTTCGCGTCCGAGGCGTTCAGCTTATCGACTTCGATTTCGCTGTCGAAGTGGCCGATGTTGCAGACGATCGCCTGGTCCTTCATATGACGCATGTGGTCGAGCGTGAGCACGCCAACGTTGCCGGTCGTCGTGACGTAGATGTCGCCGCGCCCCAGCGTCTCTTCGACGGTCGTCACTTCGAAGCCTTCCATCGCGGCCTGCAGCGCATTGATCGGATCGATCTCGGTAATGATCACGCGCGCGCCAAGCCCGCGGAGCGAATGCGCGCTGCCCTTGCCGACATCCCCGTATCCGCAAACGACGCAGACCTTGCCCGCGACCATCACATCCGTTGCGCGCTTGATGCCGTCTGCGAGCGATTCACGGCAGCCATAGAGGTTGTCGAACTTCGACTTTGTTACCGAGTCGTTAACGTTGATCGCCGGCACGAGCAGCGAGCCCGCTTCGAACATTTTGTAAAGGCGGTGGACGCCTGTCGTCGTCTCTTCGGAAACGCCGCGCCACTCCTTCACCACATCGTGCCAGCGGCTCTTGCTCGTGGCATGGATGGACTTGAGCAGGTCCTTGATGACCTGTTCTTCGCGATTGCCAGACGGCGTGTTGATCCAGCCGCTGCCGTTCTCGAGCTCATAGCCTTTGTGGATGAGCAGTGTCGCGTCGCCGCCGTCGTCGACGATGAGCTGCGGACCGAGGCCGCCCGGATGGCTTAGCGCCTGATCGGTGCACCACCAGTACTCCTCGAGCGACTCACCCTTCCATGCAAACACCGGGATGCCCGCCGCCGCGATCGCCGCCGCGGCGTGGTCCTGCGTCGAGAAGATGTTGCAACTCGCCCAGCGCACGCTGGCGCCCAGATCGGTCAAAGTTTCGATCAGGACCGCCGTCTGAATCGTCATGTGAAGCGAACCGGTGACCCGCACGCCTGCCAGCGGCTTCGTCTTCGCATACTTGCGCCGGATCGACATCAATCCGGGCATTTCCTGTTCGGCGACGGTAATCTCTTTGCGGCCCCATTCGGCCAGCTTCATGTCGGCAACTTTGAAGTCGCCTGTTTTGGGTAGTGTGGCTGTGCTCATCTCGTCCTTACCGCGCGCAACGGCCATTCGGGCTGCGCACTCCAAATCTCCTATCTACAAATCAGGATACGTTGATATATTAGCACTGAGCAGCCGAAATCTCACGTGTCGTCAATATTAAAATCACTGCGCGTTCTGGCCGATCCTAACCGCCTGAGAATACTGTTGTTATTGGAGCGCGAGGAGCTCTCCGTCGCGGAACTTCAGGAAGTCCTGTCAACTGGCCAAAGCCGCATTTCCACTCACCTCGCGCAGCTCAAACAAGCGGGACTCGTGGAAGACCGTAAGCAAGGTAAGAACAGCCTCTACAGCCTCAAGGACCGCCAGTTTGTCGATCTCCTTCACGCCGCGGCAAGCGAAATTCCCGAAGCTGCGGAAGATCTGGACACGCTGACGCTCGTTCTCGAGAAGCGCACCGATAAAGTCCGCCGCTATTTCGATGAGCTCGCTGGAAAGTTCGGGCGAGACTACGTCCCTGGCCGCTCCTGGAAGGGGCTGGCCGAGACGCTCCTTCAACTCATGCCACCCATGGTGATCGGCGATCTCGGGGCAGGCGAGGGCACATTTTCGCAGCTTCTCGCGCAGCGCGCCGAGCGCGTCATCGCGGTCGACAACTCGGCCAATATGGTGGAATTCGGCGCGCGCCTGGCCCAGGAAAATGGACTTACTAACCTCGAATACCGGCTCGGCGACCTTGAATCCCCTCCGATCGAGCCTAACTCTCTCGATCTCGCCTTCTTCAGCCAGAGTCTGCACCATGCCCTGCATCCGGCACGTGCTGTGCGCGCGGCTTACGATCTGCTCAAACCCGGCGGGCGGATCGTCATCCTCGACCTCAAGCGCCACAATTTCGAACAGGCTCGCGAATTGTACGCCGACACATGGCTCGGCTTCTCGGAAATGGATCTTCGTACGTATCTCACCGATGCCGGTTTCGAAAAAGTGCAAAGCTGGATAGTTGACCGTGAGAAGCAGACGCCCGCTTTCGAGACCATCCTCGCGGTCGGTGCTCGCTGATACCTTCCGGCCATTCGGTTCCTCGGAGATCCAGGAGCACGGATGCCCGGCCGGTTTCCCGGAGCAAGGAACTTTCCCGCACCACGACGCATATAACGTTTAGCTGCAGATTAGAGACAGACATGAGACCAATCCTGAACTCCGCTCTAAAACTGGGAACAATCGCGCTCGCGCTGTGCGCGGCCCTGCAGGCGCAGGCCCCGCCTTTCGATACGAGCGGGAATGGCCGCTTGAACGGGACTTACTACTTTCGCCAGACAGTCTTTGTCATTGATTCGGTGAATTCCGACAGTGACGGCGTGCAAGGCGATACAACCGACAGCATCGCGGTCTACGGAAACATCACGTTCGACGGCAACGGCAATTACACGATCGCCGGCGGCAGCTCCGGCGGTGTGGTTTCGGATGCCTCCGTCGGCCAGGTCACACCGCTGAGTTGCTATCTTGCGAATACCTCGTGCTCGTCCGGAACGCCGGTTACGGGCAAGTATTCTGTATCGGCGAGCGGCTATGCGTTCCTCACCTCGCCGCTTGGCGCCGTTGTGAACAACGATCTGGTCTATGGCATGGTGTCGGCCAATGGGATCTTTGTCGGGAGCACGACCGAAACCGGCGTCAACTACGCCGATATGTTTATCGCCGCGCCGCTGGCCAGTCCGCAGCCCACGATGTCGAGTTTTCAGGGGAACTATACTGTCGCGGGCTATCTTCCGCCGACCGGGGCGAACAGCACCAGCCCGTACGACTCCGCCGATGTCTTCTTCCAATTGAATCCGGATGGCAATGGCAATCTCGGCACCGTCACAATCACCGGCTACGTGGGCGGAAACGATATGCCCCTCACCCAGACCGCCACTAATGTGAAATATCGCTTTAGTAACGGAGCGGCGATTATCACCTTCCCGACGGACAACACCGCGACATTCCTGTTTGGCGACGTATATATCTATTTCTCACCGGACGGCAACTTTTTCTTCGGCGGCTCGCCCACGTTCGGATATGAAATGCTGGTCGGGGTCAAGAGTGCCTCGGGCACGCAGAATTTCAAAGGCCTTTACTACGAGGGCGGCGTCGATGAGGACGTTTCGCAGGCGGCGTCCGATGGCGTCGCAAGCTTCGATGGCTACTGGGGGTCAATCCAGGCCACTTCATCGGGCGTCATTGTGGCGCACGACCGCCTCAATTCACTCTTCAACAGCAACGCCATCGGATCGACCTACGCCGACAGCTTCACCCCGCCCATCACCGGCAACTATACCGACACTGCCTTCTCATTCCAATATGCGGTCGCAGCCGGAGGCGCAATACGGATCGGCTCCGGTATTTGGCCATATCTTGGCGTGACAGTGGCTCTTCAGGCGCCGTCCTTCACGCCGTCCGGCCCAGTCTATCTGGATCCCACCGGAATCGTGAATGCGGCCAGTTTTTCACCGTTTACCGCCGGAATTGCCAATGGCGAATTCATCACACTCTACGGAACGAATCTTGCGCCGGACAAGCTCGTGGTGGCGAGCGGAGTCCCTTATCCGACGACTTTGAATGGCGTGCAAGTCCTGGTCAACGGTGCTGCCGCGCCAATTTACTTCGTGAGCGGGGGACAGATCGGCGTCATCACGCCCGCGGCCAACCCGTATAGCCGCGCGCAGATTCAGGTGATTAACAATGGCACGGCATCAAATACCGTCACGATGCCGGTCTACAAGACCGTTCCCGGTGTGTATACGATTCCATCGGGCGGCGTCGGGTATGCGGCGGCGGTGCACACCAACGGCGTCATCGTCTCGCCCAAGGCGCCGGCTGCTCCTGGTGAAACGATCGAGGTTTTCGCGACCGGCCTTGGCACAGCTTACCCGGCGGTGCCGGATGGCGCCGCGCCGCCGATCAGCCCGCTCAGCCCGACCACGAATACCATCACCGCGGCGATCGGCGGCAATTCCGCCAATGTGCTCTTTGCCGGCCTCGCGCCGACGTTGGCGGGCCTCTATCAGGTCAATGTGACTATTCCGTCGACGCTCTCCGCCGGCGACTACACGCTAGATATCGCCGGCGCGTTCCCCGATCCCTCAGGGACAGGAACGGACCCGGATTCGTACGCCGCACAGGCACTCGTATCGATTGGCGGCGCCCCGGTTTCATCGGCGCGTCCCGCGACAACCTTGTCCCGTCGTCAAAGGCCGTCAGCAAAGAAGTCCAATCATTTTCGCGAGGCTTTTGGTGGCCGATCGAAGCCTCTCATCCCGCACGCGGGACGTGCCAGCGGATTACTGGCGCGTTGACTTAGGCGCCGCCGCCATTTTCCTGCTGAACCAGCCTGTGAGCGCCGCGACGACCAGTACGGCCAGTGCGAGCAGCCACAGGCCGTGCATCGCGGCATAAACCAGCGCGCCTACGATGGCCGCCAGCAGAAAGCACCCGCACGCACACACGTATCATTCGCTCCCGTGACGCCGGCGCTTCTGCCGGCGCCATCCCTGCACAACAAAAAGCCGGTGGGACCCGCGAAGGTCCCACCGGCAACTCAACCTGCCCCTGAAAAGTTCTAACGCGCCGCGGCGGCCAGTTTGTCAGCCGCTTTCGCCAGCGCGTCGGCTTTGTCCGTCTTTTCCCAACTGAAGGTGTCTTCCGTCCGGCCGAAGTGCCCGAACGCCGCCGTCTTCTGGTAAATCGGCCGCCGCAATTGCAGATGATCGATGATCCCTTTCGGGGTCAGCGGGAAGTTCGCGCGAATGAGATCTTCCATGGCGTCTTCCGGAATCGTGCCCGTGCCGAACGAGTTCACCATCACCGACACCGGATCAGCCACGCCGATCGCATACGCGAGCTGCACTTCCGCGCGCTTCGCCAGACCCGAGGCCACGATGTTCTTCGCGATGTAACGCGCCATATAGCAGGCCGAGCGGTCGACCTTCGTCGGATCCTTGCCCGAGAATGCGCCGCCGCCGTGACGACCCATGCCGCCGTAGCTGTCCACGATGATCTTCCGGCCTGTCAGGCCCGTGTCGCCGTGGGGTCCGCCGATCACGAACCGGCCCGTCGGGTTGATGTGATATTTGGTGTTCGCGTCGACCATGTTCTGCGGAACGATGGGGTCGATGATGTACTTGCGAACGTCTGCGCGGAGTTGCTCGGTCGATACGTCGTCGCCGTGCTGCGTCGAGATCACGACCGCATCGATGCGGGTCGGCTTGCCATCGACGTATTCCACGGAAACCTGGCTCTTGCCGTCGGGCCGCAAATACTTCAGCGTGCCGGCGCGGCGCACCTTCGAAAGCTGCTCGCAAAGGCGATGCGCTAACTGAATTGGCAGCGGCATCAGTTCCTTCGTTTCGTCGCAGGCGTAGCCAAACATCAGGCCCTGATCGCCGGCTCCGCCCGTGTCTACGCCCATTGCGATGTCGGGAGACTGGGTCTGAATCAGGTTCAGAATGCCGCAGGTCTTCGCATCGAAACCAAACGCCGCATCGGTGTAACCAATATCGGCGATCGTCTTGCGGGCGATCGAAGGAACATCTATCGTGGCGGTGGTGGTGATTTCACCGGCGACGGCACAGATGCCGGTGGTAACGAGCACTTCGCACGCGACGCGCGCTTTCGGGTCCTGCGCGAGGACCGCATCGAGAACCGCGTCCGAAATGTGATCCGAGACTTTGTCGGGATGACCTTCGGTGACGGATTCGGACGTGAACAGATGCTTATGTTTGTGGATTTCGGCCATGGATTCTCCGGGTTGGTTTTACAAAGAGTGCACTTCGAATCGATCGCGGGCGCGCAAGAGTGCGGATGAACGCGGTGGAAACGAAACCACTAGTCTAACGCATCCGCAAGCCCCGTGGGCGCGGGGGTAGTCTACAGAACCCCTGCGTGCCCGGTCAATTTCGGTCACGTGCGTGTGGCGCGGACAATTGTTGGGCGCCGTTTCCGACGCTGCTTCTGTGATGGACAATCGGATCAGCATGAAACGCATTGTCCCGATCCTCGCTGCCGGTGCACTCCTGGTTCAGGCGCAAACCCCCGATCCGCCTGCCGTCAAAGATCACATCGACAGGGCCCGCACCATTGCCGGTACTCTCTTCGCTCCGGAGTTTCACTTTTTCTGTATCGACCCGCACGCGAACGCAGCGACCGACCCGCCGATCGAGCCTTCGAAAATCTTCGATAACGTTTACGTCGTCGGCAACACGGGCACCGTCGTGTACGCGGTGACGACACCCGGCGGCATCGTTCTCCTCGACTCACTCAGCGCCAATGAAGTCGAGCCGGTCCTTCTCCCCGGCATGCGGAAACTCGGGCTCGATCCCGCGAAAGTGAAGCTGGTTGTTGTCGCCCATGGACACCCCGACCACTTCGGCGGTTCGGCATACTTTCAGGAACACGGCGCGCAGGTCGCCATGTCGGCAGCCGATTGGGACTTCATCGCTCCGAAACCCGACGCCCCGAGACGCGGAGCCGCGCCGCCTCACCGCGAGATCGCATTAGTCGAAGGACAGCCCATCCGCTTCAGCGATTTCTCCGTCACGCCAGTGCTGACACCCGGTCATACTCCGGGCGCGATGGGCTTCATTTTCCCTGTGAAGGACAACGGCAAGACTTACACCGCAGCGATGTTCGGCGGGACGATGCTGACTGCGGCCCGTCCCACGCCGGAGCAGTTGAAACAGTACCTCGAATCGATTGCCCACTTTCGCGGCGAAGCTGTCAGGGCCGGCGCCGAAGTCGAGCTCCAGAATCACCCGCTGATGGATGACTTCACCGGCCGCCTCGCGGCTATTAAGACTCGCAGGCCCGGGCAGCCGAACCCGTTCATCGTGAGGCGGGAAAACTATCCGAAGTTCCTCGATGTGATGTCCGAGTGTATGCAGGCACAGATCGCCCGCCGGGGTGGAAAGTAAAGGACGGTCACTTCTCTGAAGAGTGCCTCCGCCGGCAGTCCGGCGGGCAGAACAGAGTCAGGAATCCCGTCCGGTCCTGGTCACTGCGGGGCGGAAGAACGAGGGATCGCGACGGTCCGAAAGGTGAGATTGTACCGGAATCCGCCAAACAGTGGATGCTCGCCGATTTTCAGAGCGGCGACTCCGTGATAGTTCAACCGCGACGGACCACCCCAAACCACTACATCTCCATGAACCAAAGGGACCCGCATCGTCTTGTCAGAGCGCTTTGGGCCGCCAAACAGAAACGTCGCCGGCAGCCCAAGCGAAACTGACACGATTGGCTGGCTGAAGTCCAGTTCGTCTTTGTCCTGATGCAGTGACAGCTTCGAGCCGGGCTCGTAACGATTGACCAGACAAGCATTCGGCGCAAATTCTGGAAACCCCGCTGCGCGGGCCGCCGACGTCGACAATTGCATGAAAGCGGACGGAAACGGCGGCCAGTTACGGCCGGTCAGCGGATCCGCGGCTTCGTAACGGTAGCCCGTCCGGTCGCTGACCCAGCCCAAGGGACCGCAGTTGGTCATAGCGACTGACATTCGATACCCGCCAGGGGTCACAAGGTGCCGAAAGGGCGCGAGCTGTGCGATGGATTGGATCGATGCCTGAAGTGCCGATTCCTCAGCGATAGCGAAGCCCTCGAGAACTGTCGTGCCCGGGCCGAGTGCATCTCGCAAGACTCGCGGCGGGCTGGTTATTTCAAACAGCATCTTCCACTTCCGGGACGCTCGGTGACCGACAATTTCATCATACGCCGGCTTTGCGGCGCGATTTCCCGAACCGGGATGAGGTGCAGCTGGCTTATCGGGGGGGGGAGTCATACAACACCGGCAGATTGGATACTGGTTGTCCGGCAATTGGCTCGCGTTCTTTCTTTCCGACACTTTGGGCTCTGGTGAATTTTCGCCCCGGTCTTGCTTTTGATCGGATCCAAATGCTAACGTAGAAAAGTCGCCGCAAGCAGTATCTGCTCCAGCCGGTGGCGCCCGGAAGTTTCAACCGGAAGTGCTTGAAACGAGAAGGGCAGCCGAAGCCGTCTGTAGGGATGGAATGCGGTTGCGAGCAGCGAATCGGGGCTGTTGATTCGCTGAGGTGGCGGAAAAGCGATTTATCGTCCCGCCGACAGAGCGCTTGCAAAAGCGATCCCTGCGTGGTAAAACTAGTAAAAGTTCTCGTCCGGAGTGTGGTATGCTCGGGGCTAAGGTAGGTAACAAGCTGTAGGGACGGGTCGTTGAGGTTCGTCTGCGGTGGTTAACAGCCTTCCTGGAAGTTCTTTCAAGAACTGAAATTTTAAACGGTTTGATTAGGGTGTAAAAATCCCTTGCGCAATTTTGGCGCGTCAGACCGGGTGATTGAAAAAATCACCAATGAGTTTCGAGGCCGGCTATTGTTCATTGCGCCTGCAAAAGGGGTAAGGGGCGGTAGTCCAGATCTTTGACAATCTGATTGGATGCACTAATTTACTTCGTCAGTTGAACTTTTGAATTCAACCGGAGCGAAAATTCTCACAAATTACAATGAGAGTTTGATCCCGGCTCAGAATCAACGCTGGCGGCGCGCCTAACACATGCAAGTCGAACGAGAAAGTGGAGCAATCCATGAGTACAGTGGCGTACGGGTGAGTAACACGTGGATCATCTACCCTCTAGTGGGGAATACCGATGGGAAACCGTCGACAATACCGCATAAGCTCGAGAGAGGAAAGCAGCAATGCGCTGGAGGAGGAGTCCGCGGTCGATTAGCTAGTTGGTGAGGTAAAGGCTCACCAAGGCTGTGATCGATAGCCGGCCTGAGAGGGCACACGGCCACACTGGCACTGAAACACGGGCCAGACTCCTACGGGAGGCAGCAGTGGGGAATCTTGCACAATGGGGGAAACCCTGATGCAGCGACG
>Ga0134125_10000172_pt1 | contig 95298 bp, 80 predicted proteins | sample KB31751_FD_96464 | JGI IMG/M metagenome (GOLD analysis project Ga0134125, IMG submission 96464) | Terrestrial soil microbial communities with excess Nitrogen fertilizer from Kellogg Biological Station, Michigan, USA - KB3-175-1 | ecosystem: Environmental > Terrestrial > Soil > Unclassified ... | reverse complement strand
TGCTGGAGACGGTCTCCGCGTATTCCGTCCATTTGTGATTGATCCTGTCCTGCCGTTCGGCGAACTTTTCCAGCTTCTCAATTCCTTCCAGCAGCACCTCGCCTACAAGCACAATGCCCGCCGCCGCAGCTGCCCATGGAATTGCCTGCATGATCTGCGGAAATTGCCCCAACCCCTTGATCAGATCGGCCAGCCCACGGCTCGCCGTCCCACGCATCGCGTTGTCCAACAAACCAAGCTGATTTTGTAAGGGGAGAAATGAACGGGTTGCGCCCTCGGCAGCCTGACTAGTGCTCCGAAAACCGCTTTCGAGGCTATTTAGCGCCTCCCCAGCGGGTGCTAGCTTGGCTTTGGCTTGCGGCCCAATTTTGTCAAAAGCCGCATCCAGACTTGTGCTGTCAGCTGTGAACTCAAAAACCGCATCGCCAATTTTTATGCCAGCACTTCCCATAGCATTTTCTCCCTTCTACACGGATTGAGCGTTATTTCCCCTTCGGCTGCCCTTCGTAAATTTCAGGTAGTACAGTTTGAGCACCAAAGGACGGCATGATTCCTTTGGCCATCTGACTGAACCAGTAGAGCACTGGGGTATACGGAAACGCCTCCTGCATGATTTTGTGGAAGGCGCCCATCAGTTGCGATTCGAGAACACTCTCCAGGATTTCCTCGCGGGGAAGCTCTGGAGCATACGCAAAGATGAGTTCGGTTATCTGGCTCGGCAGATCCACGAATGCCGGCGAAGTAGCGGCCGCGATGGTCAGCGATTCCAGGCTACGGCCTGATTTTGTTTCCTGGAGACCTGGCAGCGTGGATTTGAATACATCTACAAGTTTTTTCTTCCACTCCCGCGAGAGCAGAACGGTTAGCGGTTTGATTTGGTAATTTTTGTCACCGAATTGGACGATCATCGTAGTTTTCCTTTTTGTGATTTATTTGAAGCGAAGTCGGGATGGGTTGCGGAATCCCAGAACACAACTGAAGCGTTCTGAACACAATTGAACACACAGCTGCAAAAGCAGCCGGGTGTGTAATCTAAAAAGTTGTTTGATTTCTAAGAGATACTGGAGCGGGAGACCGGGATCGAACCGGCGACATCCAGCTTGGGAAGCTGGCGTTCTACCGCTGAACTACTCCCGCTCAGCAAACTGATTGTAGAACACTTGCGCTCGAGTTCCAATTCCTAGTTGTCACGTTTGTACCCGTCATGCCTAGAGAAAAGAAGGGGCGCACAAATTCACCTTGCTCTTCCCTACTTTCCACTCGCCAGACTCCGATATAACGCTGGATCGAACTCTTCCAGGCCAGTGATGCTGTGCAGATGGTTGACGGAAACCCATGGCAGCCAACTTCGGTGGGTTCCAAAACCCCTGTTCATTGACATCCCCCAGTGTTCCTGTTGCCAACCAGGTCCCAGCAGGTCGTAGGTGCGTCCCGGCAGGGCCAGCATGCTCTTGGTGTCGAGCAGGAGGATGCGCGCAACGTCGAGGTAGTGCGGGTCTTTCGTGTACTCATACAACCTGGCATAGGCAGGAGCAGCCCAATCAAGGTACTCATCCACACCGCCAGGCCCGCGCGCCGTAATACCCTGCACTCCAATCGTGGGCACACCACGCTTCCAGTTAAGGTCGGAGTCAATAGCGCCTAACGGCATGGGCACATTCCAGATCCAGATCCAACTTTCGGTGTAATCGCCCGCGGCCTTGGCGCGCTCCAGCCACTCCTGTTTCTTTGTCGCATCGTAGAGATCGAGGAAGGCCTCCAAAGACACCATGCCGGCTTCCTTGTCGGTGATGTTTGGATTGTCGGTCGTACCACCGACGAAAACTCCGCGGCTTCCGTAGTTATCCCAAATATAGTCCGCGGCCCTGATTGCCGCTTCGAGGTAACGTTTTTGTCCGGTCTCCGCGCTAAGCTTCACCAACATGGGCACAGGATTGTAGCTGCTGGTTCCGGAAGTTTCCTTTACCACCCCTGTGCCACCGTGCCAACTTCTTGGGAAGGAACCATCTTCACGCTGCTGGGTGAGCAGCCAGTCGCCAAACTGCTGGCACCAGAGAAGCCAATCTGGATGTTCGCGCCCCCGCACTTTTTCTCGGCGATATGCGTCCAACAGAGTGCGCATACCCTCTGAAGGACCTCTGAGAGTCATCGTGTCGCCTGCCCAGGAGTCTGCTTTTCCTGTCCACAAGTTGAAGCCTTCACCCGCGGGCGCAGGCGACATCGGCACCAAACGAATAAAAGTTTCGATAATTGCCAGTCCGTCCTTCCGCATCTTCTGACCGCGAGGACTCGTGTCGCGATCTCCCTCGATCAACAATTGATCGGCTACCTCAATGCCCTTGGAAACGAAACCCATAATTACTTTGGGCCATTGCTCCAGCTCATTTGCCTTGGGGTCAACATCTATGCCCACGTTTCGTGCCCACGCCGCAAGTTCCAGGCTCTTCACAGGGTCTAGTTCATGGGCCGTGATCGGCACATTGGCCGGCAGGCGGGGTGGTACCGGGAAGGAATTGCGATATCGACTCCAATTGCGGTAGGAACCGGGATTCCCTGTGACTGCGTCGAAGAGGAAAGGAACGCCAGAGAGCGGTCATCTACGGTTAAGACGTGATTATCAAGATGGGTAGTGAGCACGCGTCGTACAACGTCGAGGTCCAACTTCATCGGCGGCGGCTTCAGAGTTTCCCAGGCCCATCGCCAGGAATCGCGGACCATGGCAGGGAAAGATGCGCCCTGTCCAAAACGGAATCCTACCTGGTAACTCTGCGAGAATCCCGGCTTCACCGGATGATATCTGCGCCGCACAACAGGAGTGGGCGGCGTTTGAAACCCTCGAGTGAATTCGTGGGTCGTGCCTGGAAACCAGAAACCGAATTCGACGCCGCCGTCGGAAGATTCTTGCGCGCCCAGAGCTCCAAACTGAATATGCTCGTCAATCACTGGAGTAGTGGCAGCAGCGCTGCTCTCCGCCCACGTGGTGTCGCCGCGCGGTGACATGTCCATCGCCGCCGCCCAACGACCATCGCGAAAAGAGAGGGCGAAGAGGGGCGCAGATAATTGGTCTTCCCGCAGCGCAAAGCGCTTGGCGCGGTAATTCAAAACACCTCCGGGAGAGTTGTCGCCGTCATAGGTTGGATCGCCATAGATGACTCCGGGAGCGAAATAGTCCAGGTCTGACCACGAGATTTCCGGCTCCGTCAACAAACGGATCGCTGAATCGAATCCGGCGTCCTTTTCTTCTTTGGTTACAGTCACGGTGCGACTGAGTATCAAAACGTCGCCTGTAATTTTCCAGTGATCTACAAACGTGAACGCCGCACCGCCTGCGGGCTCCACCGTTGACGTGGCGAAGATTTCACCAGGCTTCTTTTGTACAGAGCGGTAACTGGCGGCAATATCGGTGACGTCATCCTCTTTTCGATAAATTTCGACCTGCGCGGGTTTCGGCTGCTTCAGACGCGAAACGGCAGTTCCGGAAACGTCAATGCCCCATTCGTCAGAGCCTGTGCGAACAAACGTAACGGTGGCGCCGTTGGCGAGATGACCAAGAAGGATACGGCCAGCAGGAGGCAAGCTTGCCTGCTTCTGCTGTGCAGCCGCAAGGAAAGCGAGCAACAAAACGAAGAGCGTGCCCGAGAACAAGCGTTTGATTGTCATGATTAATACCGCTGAACTATTCTGCTCGAACCAGGCAAGAAACTTCCAAGCCCGTCACCATCGCTGGCCGAACTCAGCTAATATTACTTTAGCCGCACGTTCTGGTCACGTTGGCACAGCGCTCACATTTTAATTTCCAAATCACTGAAAATGTCATTAGTCATTCGACGTTCACAAATTCACTCTGATGGATGCTACACAACTGCCCCCATCCGCAAAGGTGCGCGGGTGGTCGAATACACCGGGCCTCGCCTCACGATTGAAGCCGCTGATCTTTTATACGAAGACTCGCCGCGGACTTATCTGTTTGGCCTGCAAGATGGCAAGCATGTGATTGACGGCGACGGCATGGCCGGATTCATCAACCACTCCTGCGAGCCCAATTGCGAGCCGGATGAGATTGGTGGACGCGTTTACATAAGCGCCATTCGCGACATTGCCGCGGGCGAGGAGTTGGCTTATGACTACAACTTGTACGACGGCAATCTTGACGATCCCGCAACTTGCCGCTGCGGCGCGAAGCATTGCCGGGGAAGCATGTATTCGGATGAGGAGTTGGCGAAGCGCGGGAAGGCTAGTTCACGTAAAAAGAACGCGTCCCCCAGCGGCTAAAGCCGAGATAGATCGATTTCAACGGCACGACTAAAGTCAGGATTATATACTTCACAAAAGAACTAGAAGGGGAGTATTGTGCCCACAGGCACCAGAAGGTGGTGCCAATTGAGGGTCGGTAAGGGGTTTCCGGCTAGGCTTGGTCGGCGCAGCCTAGATTGGAATATCCCTTCAGGTCTTTCGCCAGATATTAAGGCTTCTACTATGACGGTAGCGATAGGGGCGATGTGTGAAAGAGGGAACTGCATAATCACCGTTGCAGATAGGCGAGGAACCTTTGCTCCAACGGCAGGACTCGGACCACATGATAGAACGGGAAAGCAGTTCGATTTGCCACGTAACTTTAGCGGAAATATAGCTGGGGTCGTCAGTGTGTGTACGTCCATCATCAGCGAACTAGATAAACAAATGAACGACATGCCGACACCTTTTTTTCATGATCACGTTCGCAATGCGATTCGTGAAGCACAATTTCAGGAGTTTGAAAATCGCGCACGATATGCGCTCAAAACTCAGCTTCTTATAACAGTAAAGGAATGGAAAGAAGCGCAAATAGCTCAGTATCTTCGGGATGAAGGCAAGAGCATATTGAAGAGCATCCAGCTTGAGGCAGAGCTGATCATTGCCGGATTTGCAGGTATCAGCCCGGTGCTATTAGAGGTCTTCTGTAATGAGCCTCCAGAAATGCGTCACTTTTGTGCTATAGGATCGGGCGGAAATGCCGCTTATTCAGTTTTGGTGCAACGCGAACAAGAGCCTCACATGAGTTTTCAGCGGACCTTAATTCACATGGCCGAGGCCATGGAGGCGGCGCGATTAGATGCAATTCAGAGAGATCCGCTCAATCCTGATGTAGGCTTCCCTGCTGCATACGTGGTGGTCACGAAGAAGGCTATGCGTATTCTGCCAGCAAATAATATTGAGCTTAAACATTTAGTAAGCAAATACGACGCCAAGGATACGGAATCCGTGGACGCCGAAAAGGTTTGCAGAGAGAAACTTAGAAGCGCGATGTGGATATATAACGCAGTTATGCCGTAAGTTTCTCAAAAGGTAAAGCCGGAGCAGTGACCATATGACGCAAGGTGTCCAAGAAGAGATTGGCATTCTTGCGGCGATTGAAACGGAATGTCATTTCATCCAGATAGGCCGCGAGATGCTTTGCGCTGACACGATGCCACGTTCCGATAATGCCGCGCTTAAGCAAAGAGAAAGCGTTTTCGACTGTATTGGTATGAATGTCACCGTCAACATAGACTTTGGATTTGTGCTTGATCGTTTTATGCCGATCTGTGAGTGCGAGAGTTTTCATCGCCGTGGGGTACGCATTGAATTCATCGGTTACGATCACATCAACGTCAGCACTAACGTTATCGCGTATGAATTGCGCCAATGTGCCAGACTTTGCATCTTGAGCATGGAAGAATCGGAGATCGCCGCCACGTTGACGAATGCCAATCACAATTTGCTTTGTGCTCTCCCCAAATCCTGGTTTGCGTTGATGTCCGCGCTGGACTCCGCCGACGTAGGTTTCATCTACTTCGACCGTACCATCCAGCAATGGTTGGTCAACTTCTTTCATCGCCGCACGAATGCGATGGCAGAGATACCATGCGGTCTTATAGCTGACTCCCAGAGTTCTCTTGATCTGGTTAGCACTCATTCCCTTGCGGGCCTCGCAGAGCAGGAGCGTGGCAAGGAACCACTTTTGCAGCGGCAAATGAGAATCATTGAAGATCGTGCTAGCGGTGACGCTGAATTGATAGTCGCACTCTTTGCAGTAGAACAATTGCTTTGCAGTCGCAAGCTCTACGGCAGCCATCTTACAGCGCAAGCACTCAACGCCGTCAGGCCAGCGCAAGCGCACCAAAAGCTCTCTGCATTTGTCGTCGGTATCGAACAGGTTAATTACGTCAACTAAAGTCATAGGGGCCTCATGGACGCAAAAGAAAAACGGGAAGAATTAAAGAAAGTACCGACTAGGAAATTACTGGCAAGCATTAAGCGGGATTTGCGAAGGTCTTTGCGGCCCTCTGCGTCTGCCCCTAAGCCTAAGAAAAAGTAGCTATTAACTTCCATGTAATAAAGTATGGATTAGCAATGAACTTTTGTCAAGTATATAATCATGACTAAAGTCGTGCCCTCCCCGAAATCCCTTGTGATGGTGACACGGAGCGATCCGCCGCGCCTTCGCAAGATCACCCTCCGCAAAATTATCCTGCCCAAATCATCCTGGCCAAAATTTGCCATGCCCAAATCGTGTTTCCCGGAATTAATTTACGGAATCGCTTTTAGACGGGCAGCTCTTCCTGCACCCAGGTCGTTTCTGGCCGTGGCTCGGCGGTGAGGTCGAGCACCATTTTTTCCAGCACCAGGCGTTTGCTGGGAGGGTTGGAGCGAAGCGCGAGATCGGTTTTCGCCACCAGGCGAATGGCGCGGGTCAGTTCCCTTCTTGATTTATAGCGGCGTGCCTGCTGGATGATGTTGTCGGCGGCAAAGGGCGGCACGCGGAAGCCTTGCCAGAGCGCGGCCCACAACATGCGCTGGTCGCGGACGTTTCTTTCCATAATCACCAGCATCTGGCGGAAAGTTTTCGCCAGCATATACACGTGGCCAATGGCGGCCTCTTCGCCTTCTCCGCTGGAAAGCACGGCGTCCAGAACTTCCAGAGCACGCGTGCGGTCTTTCGCGGAGATGGCATCGGTCAGTTCATAGAGCGAGCGCTGTTTTGCCGCGAGCACCATCGTCTCAACATCGCCAAGCGTGATGCGTTTTTTCTCCAGCACATAGAGCATGAGCTTCTCCAGTTCATTGGAGATCATCATCATGTCGCCGCCCAGTGCGTCCACCAGTTCGCGCGCCGCGTCGGCGTCAATTTTTACGCCCTGCGTGGCGCAGAAATCGGTGAGCCAGCGGACAGCTTCGCTCTCATCTACGCGGGCCAGTTCGATGATGGCGCAGTATTGCCCCATAGTTTCGCGGATGCGCTGGTAGCGCTCTTTGTCCTGCATGTCCATGCGGCGGGCGTCGGCGGGAATGCTTATGTGGTCGGCGATAAAGATCAGAACGGCGCTGGGATTCGGGTCCTTGCAATAGGCTTCAATGGATGCCAGTTTCGCGTCGTTTGAGCCGCGTCCGTAAAGAGTTTTAACGCCACGAACAAAAAACACCTGAAAGGGCGCCATGAGTGATGGCGTGCGGGCGCGGTCCATAACTTCCGCCAGATCGGTTTCGCCTAAATCAAATTCAAAAAAACTAAAGTCGCGAAGATCGGCAGGAACCAGATGTTCCAGAATCGCTTCCCTGCACCGTTTGCGAAAAAATACTTCGTCGCCCACAAACACGTAAGCGGAGCGCAGATTTCGCGTTTGCACGTCAGAGACAAAGCGGTCTGTCTGGGCAAACGAGCGCATTCAGAATCCCTCCAAAATGTTCGACACCAGAGTTTGCGCGAACTCGCGGGACAAGCGCTCGAAAGCGGGCGAATCTTCCTCAAAAAAACTGGGTGGATCGTTGGAGACCTGATACTGCTGCCGGAACAAATACGAAGGGTTCTGGTATAGGACGTTGCCGTCTTTGTCCTTGAGAGAGACTTTCATACTCACCGTGACCAGGACGCTGGAAACCTGCCCCGTCTGCGTATTATAGGTAAGTGGGGCGCTGGTTGTGGAGAGCACTGTGCCGCGCAAAACCGCATCCGCGTCCGCCGCCTGATTCACCACGTGATAGTGAGTGCGGGCAATCATTTCCTGAACGACTGCGGCCGTCAATCTCTGTTCTATGCGGTAGGTCTGCGTCTGGTTTACGAATGCGGGAATGGCGATGGTGTGAACGTCCTGCGGAATGGTCACGACGTGGCCGGCTGTGTGGTAGCCGCATCCCACAAGGATAGGAAGCAACACGCCCAGCCACCATCCTCGCAACTTCATTGGATCTTGCCCCGCGGCCGGCTTGCCGCCATGGCTTCGGCGCACTCGACGGCGGTGATCGCGGCAATGCGCAGGTTGTCGGAGGCCGCCCAAAGCCAAACGCTGTTCGGATGGTTGGCGTCCGCCAAAAGGGAAAGCAGGATGTCACCCTGGCCGGCGGCGTTCACGTTGCTGGGAGCTTCTTCCGCTCCCGGCACAATGGTCACGTGATCACCGCTCAAGACCTCGGTCAACTCGGCAATGTCGGCCGGTTGCTCCATCTCAATGTGGATGGCAAATGCGTGGCCGTGAAAAATGGGCGCTTGTACCAGCAGCAGAGAAGGCAGTACCACGTTTTTCCCGCCGATGCGCTGGTAATGCTTCAGCACCCGCTTTTCAATAGTGGCCAATGGAGGCACCGATTGTTCGCCGTAGCGGCTCACCATGTTGAACGCGACCTGCGTGTCGAAAATGTTTTTGGGCAATTGCTGAAAGGACAGCAGATTGACTGTCTGCTCATGCAGTTCGTCCATTCCCTTTTGACCGTGCTCCGAAACTGGCTCAAAAACCGTGGCTGTAACCCGCAGCAATTTCGCCGCCCGTTGCGCGCGCAATAAAAGCAATGCGAGCACCACAGACGCCGGATGCGCCGCAACCGATGGTCCCGGCTGCAAATCAAGCGGACGGGCGAGCGCCAACTGCCGTTCAATCCACGGCGAACGCACCAGCGCGTCAGGCTCATCTTCCAGCGCGTAGGAAAGATCTACGATAGCGCTGCCGGCCGCGCGCACTCTCTTCCAAATGCTTCTGGTAAATTCCGAGCTGGCCGCAAAAAAGGTGAAATCAATTTTGTCGAATTGCTCCGAGTTCACGCCCTGAATAAACGAAATTTCATCTCCCACCGGCTTGAGTTGCCCCAACGATTCATCATCATCAAGCAATTTAACGTCAAGAGAGGGAAAACTGCGGTCCGCCAGCACCTCCGCGACTTCCTTGCCTTTGAGAGTGCTTGCGCCAACAATCGCCACGCGGTAAAGACCCGAACGCGATGAGCCCGACGAAGCGATAAGCGGCATTTTCGATGAAGAACTCATGGGGTTTGCGACGCCTCTTTATAGGCTGGCGGGGGCGGGTTACCGCGGCGGCGGAAAATCCACTGCAAGCGCCAGAATACACCGGAGAACATGTAGAGCAATGCGATCACGAACAATACCTGACGCGAGTAAAACCAAATGGCGGCAAAGAGCATGGCCAGCAGGATGATGAGGCGAAAGGGCTGGCGGGAACGCAAGTCAATGTCTTTAAAACTGTAAAAGCGCCACGTGCTCACCATCAGGTAGGAGACGGCAATCACCATCAGCAACCAGGCAATCGCCATGGACCAGGAGGAAATAGGATCTCCGGCGGAAAAATGAACCACCGCCGCGACCACTCCCGCACCTGCCGGAATCGGCATGCCCACGAAATATTTCTTCCCCGGTCGGCCTGGGTTGGAAGGTTGCGGATTTACAGCGATATTGAACCGCGCCAAACGGCTCGCGCCGGCGATGAGAAACAGAAAACTGGCGATCGCTCCCAACTGCACCAGTTTGTTCACGACGTCAGTGGAGGTGAATAAAGTTGAAAGCAGGCGGAAGCCCCACATCCACGCGAGCAGCGCTGGGGCAACTCCGAAAGTGATGACGTCCGCGAGGGAATCCAGTTCACGCCCGAAATCGCTGCTGGTATGCGTCATGCGGGCAATGCGCCCATCAAGCCCGTCGAAGAGGACGGCAAACCCAATCGCTTTGGCGGCGTTGTCAAAGTGCCATGCTTCGGTAACGGAACCATGGGTGACCTGCAGGATCGCGTAATATCCGGCAGCAATATTTAGCGTGGTAAAAACCGAAGGGAGAATGTACATCCCCTTGCGCAAACGGCGCGGATCGCGGTCCTCTTTTCGACGCCTGGGAACAGATCGATCGTCTTGCTCCATCAGCGTTCTCCTTGACCAGCCTGGGCTGTGCCGGCACCGGCCATGCCTGAATGCGCGCGCGAAACAGCAATTACGGATGCCCCGCCCTTCACGTGGTCTCCGACCTTGATCTGCAGGTCGGCATCAGGATCCAGAAACATGTCCACGCGGGAACCGAACTTAATGAGGCCCACTCGCTCACCGCGCGCAAGCTGATCTCCAGTCTTTTTGTTGAATACGATCCGGCGCGCCAGCAGCCCCGCGATCAGCTTAAACACTACCGTCTGCCCTTCGCCCTCCACCGCCACAACCGTGTGCTCATTCTGGTCGGCGGAAGCGGGATTCATGGCGTTCAAGTACTTCCCTTTTTGATGTTGGACTTTGCGAACCGTGCCCGCAATGGGCGAGCGATTTACGTGAACATTGAAAACATTCAGAAAGATGCTGATGCGAGTGCGGCAAACGCCTTCCAGCATCACAGAAGAGATGTAGGTGACTTTTCCGTCGGCGGGAGAAACAATGGCACCGGCGGCGATTGGAATGTCGCGTTCCGGATCACGAAAGAACCAAAGGAAAAATGCGGCCAGAGCCACCGGAACAATGGCCCACGGCGGCGACAACGCCCAGCCCAGCAAGGCGGCCACCGCGAGAAATGCGAATCCGTAATAGTAGCCGTCACGAACCATAAAGGCTAAAAGGAATTATAGAGCAGCGCGCTAGTGCGGGTGATGTTTTCCAGGGAAACCCTGAGGGCGGATAAGCAGAATCACGCCAGACTGGTAATCAGCTCGAAAACAACGCCATTCAGGCTGATCGGCCTTCCCCACACGCACAGCCTTAGGACGGAGCTGTCGCGTTTTACAAAGTCCATTTCTACCCGGTCGAACGGATGTGCGGCTTTTATGTTGGTGAGTAACTCGTCGAAATCCGAGGGAAAGCGCACCACTGTATCGCCCAGCTTTTTGTTGAGGACTGCTTTCATGTCGCGATAGCCCATCAGGTCAAAAAAAGGACGATTGGCGCGACGCAACTCTCCGTCGGAGCCCTGGCAGGCAATCCCGAAAGGGAGATTGTCGAGCATGGTTTTCCACTCCTGCGTAATTTTGGTGAGCTTCTCTTCATTTTGCAGGACGCGCTGGCCCGCCTTCAGGCGCACAGCAAGGTCTTCGGGATTGACCGGCTTGGTCAGGTAGTCGTCAGCGCCGCCTTCCAACAGATGCATGACTTCTTCCTGAGAGGCCTTACCGTTCATGAGGACGAAGTACGTGTAATACAGAGTCGGCGCTGCGCGGAATTTCTTGCAAATGTCCAGCCCGTGCAGATTTGGCGTTGAAGAATTAAGGATGGCGAAATTGGGTCGTCCTCCGGCGGTGGAAAGAAGTTTCACCACTTCGTCGTCGGTAGCCGCGCTTACTGCCTCATGCCCGGCCGCCCGGACAAGTTTGACAATCTCTTGATTAGAGGCGGCGTCATCGTCACCAATAAGCAATTTCATGCGCTTTCTCTCCGCTTGGGAAAGTTCACTGGATGTGCTGACCTAACTACCTCTGCTATCGGCAAAGTTCAGGAAAAGTTCAGCCAAAGTCATGGGTTTGTCGGCCCGTGCACTTTTAACGAGTTGGTGGCATTGACCTGCGCTTCCCTCGGGGATACAGTCATCGGCTGAGATTGTCCAGGGAGCAACCACGTGAACATGCCTCCAACTCCAAATCTTCCGCTAATGAATATGCCATCGAATTTTGCCTCTGCTCCTTCTTACCGCGACCGGAGCACCGGGCTGACGATCTTCGGGATCATTCACATTTTGCTCGGTGGATTTTGCGCCCTAATGTGCCCGCTCGCTTTGTTTGGGCTCATGATGTCGCGAAAAATTTCTGGAATATCCACGCCGATGGCAAGCCAATATTTGGGTGTTCTTTGGTATGCATTCCTGGCCGCCATTTTCATCACGCTCGGCATAGGCTCCATTCAAGCGCGGCGGTGGGCCCATGCTCTATCGCTGATCCTGTCATACATATGGCTGATTGGAGGAAGCTTGGTGGTCGTGCTGCTTACCGCCATCATGCCTGTCGCAATAAGAACGGCCATGCATCAAGGGGGAAGCAAAGAGGTATCCGCCGGGGCGATGGCTGTCATATTGACCATCGGGATTGCCTTCGCGGCCCTATTCTTGATCGCGCTGCCAATCGCGTTCCTGGTGTTTTACAGCAAGCAGGATGTGCGCGAGACTTGCCGCCAACGTGATCCAGTGGAAAGATGGACGGACCGCTGCCCCTTGCCGGTACTGGCGATGAGTTTGCTTTTTGCGTTCACTGCCTTCTATTACCTTGCAACGGGAGTCGCCAAGCCCTTGCTCCCTTTCTTCGGCGTTTATCTGACCGGCATACGCGGAACGATTGGATTCTTATTGATTGCGGCATTGGAAGCCTACTTTGCCCGCGCTTTCTTCAAACTGAAACCTACAGGATGGTGGGTCGCGGTACTCACGCGAGGGCTGCTCCTTACTTCAGCCGTCGTTACGGCGACGCGAACCAGTCTCATGGATGCCTATGTGAAAATGGGCATGTCGTCGCAGCAGTTGCAGCAACTGAACGCAAACCCGCTCGTGCATTCCAAAGCCATTGTGTTTTTCGGGTTGTCTTTTAGTTTGGTACTTTTTGGATATTCATTATGGCTAAAGAAATACTTCAAGAATCCCGATGCCGGGCAAGAACCATCCTATAACCCGGTAATTGCTTAGTGGGTAGCTCATAGTGCTGAGGTTTGCATCTGAGAAACAATAAAATTCAGAGATCAACATTTCGGAGTCAACATGCCTGATTTAGCCAGCAAAACCTGCATTCCCTGCCGCGGAGATACTCCTGTCCTGAAGGGCAAAGAATTAAAAGCGATTCACAGCCAGGTCCCTGAGTGGAAGGTGACGAACGAGCAGCACATCACCCGCAATTTCACCTTTCCGGATTTCAAGAAAGCGCTGGCGTTCGTTAACCGCGTGGGCGATATCGCGGAAGAGCAAGGCCATCACCCCGATATTTTGCTGGGATGGGGGAAAGCGGAAATTACGCTATGGACCCATGCCATCAACGGCCTGAGCGAAAGCGACTTCATCGTGGCCGCGAAAATAGATAGGCTCTACGGAAAATAACCCTAGTGGCCGCTGCCAACGGATCCGCCTTCGTCGGTTATGCTGCCTTTGACCAATTTGGTCTCGATTTTCATCTTCTGGCGGTCGCGAAGGTTCACGACTGTTTCAAACGGCTCATAACCCGGCAGCGCCACCCGTATCTTGTGCGATCCTGGAATTAGCAGCAGGCCCTGCCCTGCTCCGTTGAACTCGTCCACATGACCGACAAATTGTTCGTCCACGAAAACGGCTGCGCGGTCCGGCGTTGCTACTATCTTTAGCTCAGCCGTGGCGCGGTTGTCGGCGGGAACATTGTTGCGGACCAGCGTGACAGGCAGCGTGTGAACTTCTCCTGGCTCCAGCAGCAATTCCTCAACATCGTCTTTGTACCAGGGTTCTCTAATGGTGATTTCATGCTTGCCCGGCATCAGTAAAATTTTCTTGTTTCCCTTGAGTTCTTTTACGTAGCCGAGATACTGGCCATCCACCCACACACCGGCGTTTTTCTCCACTCCCGTAGCGGGAACGATTTTTACTTCTGCAAGAATTTTATTTTCCGCATGAAGGGCGGGAACGCAACACGTTACAGCAAGCAGCAAAACGAAGTAGCGAAACACTGCAACCTCCAAAACAATGACCGGGTGCAGACGATATTCTGGTTGGATTGATGCCGGGGCGCAAAATAGTTAGTACATTTTCCGGAGAAACAACTGAGGAAGTTTAAGCTGTGCTGTCAAACTTTTTCTTTAGGTCTTCGGCGATCTGGCGGCCATGGAAGCGCCCGTTTTCGATAAAAATCTCATTGGTGCGCGATCCGGCCACGATGACTCCCGCAACATAAATGCCCGGCACGTTGCTTTCAAGCGTCCGCGGATCGCAGACCGGCCGGCAGTGGTCGGGGGAAAGTTCAATCCCCATGGAACGTAGAAAATCATAATCGGGATGGTAGCCCGTGAGCGCAAAAACAAAGTCGTTCTTGATCTTCACTTCTCCATCCGGAGTTGTGATCCGTACGCAATCCGCAGCAATATCCCGAACGGTGCTGTTGAAGTAGGCGGTAATTTCTTTGTTCTTGATTCGGTTCTCGACGTCGGGAAGAATCCAGTACTTGACGTGAGTGTGCATTTTCGGGCCGCGATGAACTATGGTGACCCGCGCCCCGTGCCGCCATAAATCGAGGGCGGCAATCGCCGCCGAGTTTTTGCCTCCAATCACCAGCACGTCATTGTCGAAATAGGGATGCGGTTCGCGATAGTAATGGAAGACCTTGGGTAAATCTTCGCCCGGCACGCCCAGATAATTCGCCAAGTCGTAATAGCCGGTCGCCACAATCAGCTTGCGCGTCTGATAGTCGTAAATCCGGTCAAGCCGGTCCATGGTGGAGACGTGAAAGTCATTGTCTTTGCCGGTGACCGTTTTCACGCCCTGGTACTGGCGAATGTCCAAATGGTAATGCTGGGCCACGAGCCGGTAATATTCGAGCGCTTCTTCACGCGTCGGTTTCTGGCGCGCGGTGGTGAAGGGAATGTCTCCGATTTCAAGCAGCTCGGGTGTGGTAAAAAACGACATGTTGGCGGGATAGTTGTACAGCGAGTTGACCACGCAGCCTTTGTCAATGACGGTAACTTTGAGTCCGGCTTTTTTAGCTTCAATCGCGCATGCCAGGCCTGTGGGCCCCGCCCCAATCACAATGACGTCAGAACGCAAATCCGCCGAAGGCCGCACCTGGGCCCGAGGCAGAGTCTCGATGATGGGATTTGTAGTCAAACGAGAAGACGATTTTAACATCCAGCGATGAACCAGCCCGCAGCGCGCTTGGTATAATTTTGAGTTTTCTTCAATCTAATTTTTGCATTCGATACGGCATCAGGAGCCAAATGACATCCTCCAGCAGCAGCGCCACCCGCACCGAAAAAGATTCTATCGGGACTAAAGAAATTCCTGCCAATATGTATTACGGCATTCAGACGCTGCGCGCCGTGGAGAATTATCCGATCTCAGGGATGCGCGCCCACCCCACGCTGATCCGCGCTTTTGGCATGGTCAAGCAAGCGGCAGCCGAAGCCAATAAATCTTTAGGCCTAGTGGATGAAAAGCGCGTCAATGCCATTATCCAGGCCGCGAAAGAAGTACAGGAAGGCAAGTGGGACAAGGAATTCGTCGTGGATGTATTCCAGGCGGGCGCCGGCGTCAGCTTCCACATGAACAGCAACGAAGTGATTGCCAACCGCGCCGTGGAAATCCTGGGCGGCAAGCTGGGCGATTACTCCATTGTGCATCCCAACGACCATGTGAATTATGGCCAGTCCACCAATGACGTATTCCCTACCGGCATGCGTTTGGCGACCCTTCTGGAACTGGAAAAACTTTATCCGGTGCTCGATTCGCTGGTAGGTGCGCTGGAGAAAAAAGGCAAGGAATTTCACGACATTCTCAAGTCAGGCCGCACTCATATGCAGGACGCCGTTCCTATGCGCCTGGGACAGGAATTTGCGGCCTATGCGGGGGCCGTCCGCCGCGCGAAAGATGCAATTCGAGCCGCCTCTGAATCGCTGCGTGAGCTGGGATTGGGCGGGTCGGCAGTGGGCACGGGAATCAACACTCATCCCGACTATCGCGAAAAGGCCATCGCAGAGTTGGCGCGCATCTCCAAACAGAAGCTCGTTCCCGTAGACGATATGCGCTATGCGATGCAATCGAATTTTGCAATGGCCAGCGTTTCTTCCGCACTGCGAAATCTGGCGTCAGAAGTCATCCGCATTTCGAACGATCTGCGGCTGCTCTCGTCGGGACCGAACACCGGCTTCGCTGAAATCAACCTGCCAGCATTGCAGCCGGGCTCTTCGATCATGCCGGGGAAGATCAATCCAGTCATGCCGGAACTGGCAGCGATGGTGTCATTCCAGGTGATCGGCAATGACGTTGCGGTTGCTCTGGCTGCACAGGCTGGGCAACTTGAACTTAACGTCATGATGCCGACAATGGCCTACAGCGTGATGCAATCCATCACCATCCTCACTAACATGCTGCGGCAGTTCACCGACCGCTGCGTCAGCGGCCTGACGGCCAACAAAAACCGCTGCGACTTTTACGTGCAGGCGACGGTTTCCCTGGCGACAGCGCTAAATCCCTATATCGGCTACGCGAAGGCGGCGGAAATTGCCAAAGAAGCCGTGGCCACGGGACGGTCCATCATTGAAATTGCGCGCGAAAAAAAGTTGCTCAGCGAAAAGGAAATCAACGATATTCTCGATCCGGTGCGGATGACCGAGCCGGTGCGGCCGCTGGATGCTGCGGCCAAGCGGGAAGAAGTGAAGTCAAAATAGGTGTGACGTACGCCGCTGAACGGGCGACTGTCCTTTGTTATAATCCGGCACCAAGCCAAGCTCCACAAAGCCGAGATGACTGAGCCGTCCACGCCGTTGATGCGGCAATACACCGCAATCAAGAAAGACCATCCTACCGCTCTGCTCTTTTTCCGGCTGGGCGATTTTTACGAGCTTTTTTTCGACGACGCGGTGGTCGCCTCGCGTGAGTTACAAATCACACTCACTTCGCGCAACAAGGAAAAAGGCATTGCCATTCCTATGTGCGGCGTGCCCTACCACGCGGCAGAAAACTATATTTCCAAACTCATCCGCAAAGGATTCAAGGTAGCGATTTGCGAGCAGATGGAGGTCCCGAGCGCCGCCAAGAATCTTGTGCGACGCGAAGTCACGCGAGTAATGACCCCGGGAACGGCCGCTGATTCTTCGTTGAACTCGGAAGAAAATAATTTCTTGGCCGCCGTTGCCCAGGTGGAAGACCGTGTAGGTTTCGCCGCTCTGGACCTTTCCACCGGAGAATTTCGAGCGACGGAATTTCATGGCTCTGATGCAGCGCGGCGCATTCAAGAAGAACTTCAACAGTTGCGTCCAAAAGAAATATTGTATGGGTCTTCAGCACCTCTATTTGATGCGCGCAATAGTGATGCTTACAACCTGCAAGTCCAGACGGGAACTGGATTTGCCTCTACTCCGCTCGACGATTGGATTTTTTCTCCCGATCACGCCATTCCTCTTTTAGAAAACCAGTTTGGCGTGCTTTCGCTGGAGGGATTTGGCCTGGCAGGCAAGCCTGCAGCCGCGTCCGCCGCTGGAGCCATTCTTTACTACGTGCGCTCCACCCAGCGCGGCAAGCTGGACCATGTGGACCGCATCGGTTTTTACGAACGGCAAAACTGCCTGGTGCTCGACGCTGTTACGGTGCGAAACCTCGAGCTGATCGAACCGCTCTTTGCCGGAAATGATGCAGCCATCACGTTGTTCCGTTCGATTGACGCGACCTGCACTCCCATGGGAAAGCGGTTCTTGCGGGCCTGGATGTTGCGGCCTTCTATTGACACCTCTGAGATCAATCTGCGTCTGAACGCGGTCGAAGTTCTGATCAAAGAAACCGTGCTTCGCGAAGATGTTCGCCGGGGCCTGGACGGAATTCTGGACTTGGAGCGCCTGTTGAGCCGCGTCACGCTGGAGACCGCCAACCCTCGCGATGTGCTTGCCCTCGCCGCTTCCTTGGCGCGAATTCCAGCCGTGCGCACCGCGGCAAGCAAATTCTCCGCCGACAAACTGCAGGCATTGTCGGGAACGATGGACGAACTAGCCGATCTGCGCGGACGGATTGAGCAGACCATTGTTCCTGAGCCGCCAATTTCATTGAACGACGGCGGGATCATCGCTGCTGGAATCGATCAGGAACTTGACGCTCTTCGTGACCTCAGCCGCAACAGCAAACAATACCTGGCGCAGATCGAACAGCGCGAACGCCAGCGGACCGGCATCGCATCGCTGAAGGTGAAGTTTAATTCTATCTTTGGGTATTACATCGAAATCTCCAAACCCAACCTGCATCTTGCCCCCGCCGACTACGAGCGCAAGCAAACTTTGGTAAATGCCGAGCGATTCACAACGCCGGAGCTAAAAGAATACGAAGCGAAAATCCTAGATGCGCAGGAAAAGATCGTCGAAATCGAACGGCGGATGTTCGTGGAGCTGCGTTCGGCGATTGCCGGCGAGGCCCGAAGAATCCGGCAGACCGCTCTTGTGCTGGCGGAACTGGACGTTCTGGCGTCATTCGCACATATTGCCACGCTCAGAAATTATTGCCGCCCGCAGTTTGACGACTCCAGTGATCTCGAGATCATCGAAGGCCGGCATCCGGTCATCGAGCAACTCGGAGCCGGCAACGATCGCTTCGTGCCCAACGATCTGTACTTGAACTCCACCACGCACACCGTCCTCGTGTTGACCGGTCCAAACATGGGCGGCAAATCCACTTATTTACGCCAAACGGCTCTTATCGTGATTCTGGCGCAGATGGGCTGTTATGTTCCCGCGAAGTCTGCGCGCCTGGGAATTGTGGACCGCGTTTTCACGCGTATCGGAGCAAGCGACAACCTCGCCCGCGGACGCTCTACGTTCATGGTGGAAATGACCGAAACCGCCGCCATTCTTCACACGGCCACGTCTCGCTCCCTCGTGCTTTTAGATGAGATCGGACGCGGCACTGCGACTTACGACGGACTGGCCATTGCCTGGGCCGCAGTCGAGTACCTGCATGCGCGAACACGTGCGAAAACATTATTTGCAACGCACTACTTTGAATTGACCGAGTTGGCCGAGCAACTCTCCGGCGTGAAGAACTATCACGTATCGGTAAAGGAAACCGGCGGAGGAATTGTATTTTTACGCAAAGTCGAAGCGGGTGCCGCAGACCGCAGCTATGGAATTGAAGTGGCCAAACTTGCCGGACTTCCCAGCGAGGTAATCTTGCGGGCACGAGAAGTGCTGGCCGAACACGAGACTGCCGAGCGCCAGTTAAGCAATCATCTGGTAAGTAACGAATCCCGGCCGCATCCGCCCGCGCAGCTGACAATTTTTACCCCACTCTCGCAACCGGTGCTCGACCGCCTGCGAGAGGTAGACCTCAACACACTGACCCCACTCGAAGCGTTAAACTTGTTGGCAGAACTGAAGAAGCAGATTTGAAAAGCACGCCGAGACCAAGAGTGGCCACGACAAAACAAATTCAGAACGATATCGGACAATTGCTGATTGTAGGTTTCGACGAGGCAGAATTGTCGCCCTCGCTGATTTCTTTATTGCAAACGATACATCCATCCGGAGTAATTCTGTTTGCCCGCAACATTCTCAGCCCGCAGCAAACTCACAAACTTCTCCGGGATTGCGGCAGGCAGGTTGCCGCACCGATGTTCACTTGCGTGGATATGGAGGGCGGAAGAGTAGATCGTTTTCGCAATGTAATTGGATCTTCACCCTCAGCAGCCGATGTCTTCGCGAGCGGGGATCACAAGCTGTTTGCGAAACACGGAAAGATCATCGGTACGTGCTGCCGGACACTCGGCTTCAATACTGACTTTGCTCCCGTCGTTGATCTGGCGTTTGAGGCTTCACGCACGGTCATGAGTTCGCGTGCCGTTTCCGCTGATCCCAAACAGGCAGTGACTTATGCCCGGCAATTTCTAGCAGGCCTGGCCTCCGTTGGAATTCTGGGCGCGGGAAAGCATTTCCCCGGATTAGGTGGGGCTAATCTCGATACTCATCATGCGCTGCCTGAAGTGACGAGATCGTGGAAGCAATTGTGGCAGGAAGATTTGTATCCCTATCGCGCCATGCGAAAAGATTTTCCTATGGTGCTGATCGGCCACGCCACTTATTCGGACGTCACGAACGATGGCAAGCCAGCCTCGCTTTCACGAAAGTGGATCACCGAAGTGCTTCGCAAGAAAATCGGCTATCGTGGGCTAATCGTCTCCGACGATCTGGAAATGGGTGGCGTACTGGCAGCCGCGCCAATTGAACAAGCGGCCGTGGAGCATATTCGCGCTGGCGGCGATCTTTGTCTGATTTGCAGGCAGCGTGAATTTGTGGAACGTGCGCATGAGGCTCTTACGAAAGCAGTCGAACAAGACTGGCGCTTTGCACGAAGAGTGGCAGAGTCGGCGTCAAGAATCCGCGCCTTCAAGAACAAATCGACTGAGCTTAGGCGAAGAGCTCCTGCCCCGAGTCCGGAGACAATCGCAAAACTATCGCGCCAGGTGTGGGAGTTTGGCGAACAGGTTCGGGTGGCAAAACTCAAAACGGAAGCCGCCCCCAAAGCAGTATTGTCCTAAGCCGCATCCAGAAGAGAACTTCCGCGCGGATACTTCAATCCGGCATAGTGATGTAGTCGTATTCCCACCAAATTTATGATTGTCGCGGGAATCATGAGCGGGACTTCGGCGGACGGAATCAACGTCGCACTGGTGCGGATCACCGGCTCCAATAGACGCGCAATCAAGTTGATCGGCCACGCAGAATATCCTTACCCCATTCATGTACGCCGCACAGTGCTGAATACCATGAACTCCCGCAGCGTTGCTGTCGCCGATTTGTCCCGCCTTAATTTTGTTCTGGCGGAACTGTACGCGGAAGCGGTGCAGAAAACCCAAAAGAAATTTCGCATAAAGGCCGAACTTGCCGGATGCCATGGCCAAACCATCTACCACCAAGGCCACGCCGCGAAATTCCTGGGAAAGAAAATCGCCGTGACGTGGCAAATGGGAGAAGGCTCCGTTTTGGCAGCGCGGCTGGGCATTCCAGTCGTCTCGGATTTTCGTCCAGCCGACATGGCTGCGGGCGGTAAAGGCGCGCCGCTGGTTCCATACCTTGATTATCTTCTCTATCGCGACAAGCGTGTTGGACGCATTGCGCAAAACATCGGCGGCATCGCTAACCTGACTGCCATTCCCGCGAATGCTCCTCCGCAGGAAGTATTTGCCTTCGATACCGGCCCCGGCAATATGGTGATGGACGCTGTGATGGAGCAACTCCTCCACAAGTCTTTTGACCAAGATGGCAGGATTGCTGCCTTGGGAACTCCTTCTGAGAAGGTAATGGCCGTCATCTTGAAGTTGCCATTTTTCTCGGCCAAGCCTCCCAAGACCGCGGGCCGCGAGGAGTTTGGGCGGGAATTCACACAGGAATTTATCCGCAGGCACGGACGCGCGGATGCCCGTGACATCGTAGCGACAGCGACCGCGCTTACGGCACGTTCCATCTCCAATGGAATTCGGCGATTCGTTCTTCCGCGAGGGAGATTTTCGGAATTTGTTGTTTCGGGTGGCGGAACGAAAAATCCTACGCTAATGGCTGCGCTAGCGAATGAACTTTCGCCCCTGGGATTGAAGTTGCGCTTCTCTGACGAATTTGGAATTCCCTCTGAAGCCAAAGAGGCCGTGGCATTCGCCGTGTTGGCTTATGAAACCTGGCATCGCCGTCCATCCAATATTCCCTCAGCCACGGGCGCTGCTAAACCGGCAATTCTCGGCAAGGTTTCTTATGCCTAACAGGGTTCCACGCCAAAAGCTTCGCCTAATAATTTCTCTTGCTGCAGTTGGCATTTCGCTTCTGCTATCGCTTTCCTGCTCTCACGCCCCCGACCCCAATACGCTGGTGATGATCATTGAGAGCAGCCCTGCGAATCTCGATCCGCGCGTGGGAATTGACGCGCAATCGGAACGTATTGATTCGCTCATCTTCGATGACCTGCTCGACCGGGACGAACATTTGAATATAAAACCGGCGCTGGCGGAGAGCTGGGAGATACCCAATCCTCTTACTTACATCTTTCATCTTCATCGTGGCGTTCTTTTTCATGATGGACGGCGTCTCACTTCTCGCGATGTGAAGTGGACTTTCGATTCACTCATGCAGCGGAAGGTAATTAGCACCAAGTCTGACGTGTACCAATACGTGGACCACATTGACGCCCCGGATGACTACACGGTGGCTTTCCATCTCAAAGAACCGTTTGCGGCCTTGCTATGGAACCTTTCCGACGGAGCGATTGGAATCGTGCCTTACGGAAGCGGAAATGAAATGACCGCCCATCCCATCGGCTCCGGCCCTTTTCGCTTTGTGCGCGCACACCAGGATCAGGACGTGGTGATCGAGCGTAACGATCAATACTGGGGGGCAGTACCAAAAATCCAGCGAGTGCGCTTTGCCGTCGTGCCCGACCCGACCACACGCGCTCTTGAGCTCCGCAAAGGCAGCGCGGATGTGGCCATTAACGCGTTCGCGCCCGATACAGTTCTCGCCCTCGAGAAGCAACCAACTCTGCAGGTGCTGCGCGCTCCCGGCACAGAGCTTCAGTATCTGGCCTTCAATTTGAGCGATCCGATTTTGAAAGATGTGCGCGTCCGGCAGGCCATCGCATATGCCATTGATCGCGGCCCTGTGATCCAATATTTATGGCGCGACTATGCGCGTCCCGCCGCCAGCATCCTGCCGCCGGAAAGTTGGGCCTACAACGATCAAGTTCAAAAGTACAATTACGATCCCGAACGAGCGCGCCAATTGCTTGATGTGGCAGGCTATCCCGCGGTGAACGGAGTACGCTTCCACATCGTCATGAAGACGGCGACCGAAGAAACGGGTAGGTTGCTGGCGGCGGTATTGCAGCAGCAGTTGCGTGCGGTGGGAATCGCTCTGGATATTCGCAGCTTTGAATTCGCCACCTTCTTCTCCGACGTCACTCACGGAGAATTTCAGCTTTATTCACTTCGGTGGGTGGGCGGGAATGAGGACCCGGATATCTTTGAATATGTTTTTGATTCTCACCGATTCCCGCCGCATGGCGTAAACCGCGGTCACTACGCGAATCTCCGGGTGGACGAATTGGTCGGCGAAGGACGGCACGAACTTGACCAGAACAAGCGCAAACAAACTTACGCCAAGCTTCAGGAAATCCTGGCGCAAGAGGAGCCTTACATCAATTTGTGGTACCTCGATAATGTGTTAGTCGCATCCAAACGAGTTACAAACCTGACTCTTGATCCCGCGGGAAGTTACGATTTCCTTAAGACTGCGGAAATCCACTGAACGTTCGGGTGCCCTTTCACAATCGGCAAAAATCGCATGTTAGTATCGAAGATTCCATATGCGAATTCTTTTCGTTGGTGACATTTTCGGCAAGCCGGGGCGCACCATTGTGCGGGAGCGACTGGCGGAACTCGTCCGCGAGCATTCGGTGGATTTGATTTTGGCCAATGGAGAAAACTCCGCCGCCGGGTTTGGCATTACCGCTGCCCTTGCCGAGGAACTGTTCGAATTAGGCATTGATGTACTCACCACAGGCAACCACATTTGGGACAAGCGCGAGATCATTGACTATTACGAGCTGGCGAGTGGCAATCCACACAGTCCGGCCCGTAAAGTTCTGCGTCCTGCGAATTACGCCGCTGGATTGCCCGGCTGGGGATTCTACGAGGGCCAGAAAAACGGAGTACCTTATGCGGTCATCAATTTGCAGGGCCGGGTCTTCATGGCTTCCAACGACGATCCTTTTCGCGTGGCCGACAAGGTGCTTGAGCAAATCAAAGCCAAAGTAGTTTTCGTAGATTTTCATGCCGAAGCCACGTCGGAAAAAATATCTCTCGGCTGGTATTTGGATGGACGCGTTACCGCAATGGTCGGCACTCACACTCATATTCCCACCGCCGACGAACGCGTGCTTCCGAAAGGCACGGCTTACATTACCGACGTCGGTATGACCGGGCCTTATGACAGCGTGATTGGCGTAAAGAAAGAATTGGTCATCGGACGGTTCCTGAACAATATGCCGGTCCGTTTTGAAGCGGCAGTCGGCGATGTTCGCCTGTGCGCGGTGCTGGTAGATTGCGACGAGTCCACGGGGCATGCAAAGAGCATTGAAAGAATCGTGGTGAAGTAGCCCCCATGGATTTGATTCCCGGCCAAGTTCAGTCACCCACGCCCGGCGCTTTCCGTTGGCGGGAAGCGGACGCCTACCTCTTCGATATTGATGGCACTCTGTTGGTCACCAAAGATTACGTTCACTGGAACGCGCTGAACCACGCGATGCTGGAAGTTTACCGCGTGGATACCACCATCGAGGGAATCGCTTACCACGGCAAAACTGACCTCGGCATTTTGCGCGCCGCGCTGGAGCGGGCCGGCATTTCAGGTGTTGCATTTGAAGAAAAGCTCACGCCTGCGCTGGAAGTGATCTGCCGCGAAGTCTCCGAGCACAGAGATGACATCGTGGCTCAGATTTGCCCCGGCATTCCTGATGTGTTGGCTACAATCAAGGATTCCGGAAAACTACTGGGCGTCGCGTCCGGAAATCTGGCAAGCGTTGGCTGGCAAAAGATCGCGGCGGCAGGGCTGCGCGACTTCTTCAGTTTTGGCTGCTTCAGCGACCGCGACGAAATGCGGAGCGATGTTTTTTGTGCCGCGATGCGGGAGGTTAAAACCAGATTGGGCCCCCACGCTACGGGATATTTTGTCGGTGACACGCCCGAAGACATCAAAGCGGCAAAGATCGCCAACGCGCCGATCATTGCCGTCAGCACCGGGATTTTTTCGCTCGCCGAGTTGCAGGCTCATTCTCCCGACCTGTGTATAGATTCCTGCGCTGGCTTGTCCTCTACTTAACTGGAGCTGCGACCCATTCCCGTCACTTCGGCGATCTGGCTACCTCGCTTATAGTATCTTCATGAGGAAATTTTCATCTTCTGCTTCGCGCGGTAAATCTTCTTCCAACAGGTCTTCTTCATCCAAATCGCCGAACAAGAAAGCGCGCATTCTATCTCGGCGTGAGGTGTATCGTGGCCCGGCGTTTTCCGTGACAACCGATCACGTGCTGGAACCTTCGGGGATCCGCGCGCGCCGCGATATCGTCCACCACACCGGCTCCATCGTAGTGCTGGCAATTGATGAGAGCCGCAAAGAGCCGCAGATATTATTTGAGCGCCAGTACCGCCATGCCGCACAGCGTTATTTGTGGGAGCTTCCTGCCGGACGCATCGATAAAGGAGAAAAAGAACTCGCCGCCGCCAAGCGTGAGCTGCTGGAGGAAACCGGATACAGCGCGTCGCGCTGGAAGCGCATCATACGTTTTTGGGCGAGTCCCGGTTTCGTGGCCGAGGCTATGTCCATCTATCTCGCGCAAAATCTTCGCGCTGGCGAAGCGCAACCGGAAGCCGACGAGGCAATCCATGTTCATTTTATTCCGCTTTCGAAGGCCGTTGGAATGGTAATGAACCAGACAATCCGCGATGCCAAAACCATCTCGGGAGTTCTCTGGCTCGCGCAGACTCGTAATTCCCGTAAAGGTAAAAAATAAGCCGTTTTTGGTACCTCCCGCCCTTGACACGTCCCGATGACGGCAGCACAATGACAGCAATTGGAGCATGCTTCGTTTGGAATCGCATGCTTCGGGGGGTTATACGTGGAACGTCTGAAAGGTACGGTTAAGTGGTTTAATAATGCTAAGGGCTACGGATTTATCGGGCGCGAAGATGGGCCCGATGTTTTCGTTCACTACAGCGCTATTACATCAGAAGGTTATAAAAGTCTCCAGGAAGGAGACCAGGTAGAGTTCGAGATTGTGCAAGGCCAGAAAGGTCCGCAAGCGGCAAACATCACAAAGATTTCCTAGCCTACAGCAATTGCGCTTCATACCCACGCTGTGCGTCCAGTTCGGATTCTCACTCACAGTGCAACCGAAAAACTATCTAGCCTCCGCTTCCCCTTCCGCAAGTGTTGCTTTAACCTAAGTTCTGCATGGACAACAAAGCCATCGCCGGAATTCTCTACGAAACCGCCAACCTACTGGAAATTGACGGCCAAGACTCGTTCCGCATCCGCTCCTACCGCAACGCCGCGGAGGCGATTGAAGCCTTCCCGCAACAGATCGCGGACCTGATTTCCGAACCAAAAAAAGTATTGGGTATTCCCGGCATCGGCAAAGGAATGCTCGCAAACCTTCAGGAAATGTTTCGCGACGGCAAACTTTCCCTGCATTCGGAAATGTTGAATAAGTACAAACCGTCCATGCTTGACTTGCTCAAAATTCAGGGTCTGGGGCCCAAGACGATTGCGCTCATTTGGAGCGCCTATCAAGTCTGCGACGTAGAGGCGGTAGGTAAGCTCGCGCGCGAAGGCAAAATTCGCGAACTCCCTCGCATGGGCGAAAAGCAGGAACAGAAACTCCTGAAGGCGATTGAAGACTATCAACGAATTGCCGGACGCTTCCTGATTGATGCCGCCGAAATCCAGGCCGAAAAAATCGTGGAGCATCTTAAAAGCTATCCCGGAGTAGAGAAGATAACTCCAGCCGGCTCCTTGCGCCGCGGCCGCGAGACGGTTGGCGACCTCGATATTCTCGTCACCGGCAAAGCGTGTTGCGATGAATCTTCCCGGCAGGAATTGATCGCGCACATCATCAAGCTGCCCGGATTAATGGAAATCATCGCCAGCGGCGACAACAAAGTCAGCTTCCGTATGCGCGGAGGCATGCAGGTGGATGTCCGCCTGCTCCCGCCGGAATCCTTCGGTGCGGCCATGCAGTACTTTACGGGTTCAAAGGCCCACAATGTGGCGCTAAGGCAACGCGCTCTGAAAATGGGCTACACGCTGAATGAATACAGTCTGGCGCGCGTGGAAGACGGAAAGCCAGTCGCCAGCCGCACGGAAGAAGAAATCTATTCCCAGCTCAAGCTTGATTACATTCCTCCCGAACTTCGCGAGAACGGCGGCGAAATTGACGCCGCGGCGGAACATGATTTGCCTGCGCTGATTACCAAAGATGACCTGCAGGGCGATGTGCACATGCACACCGTGGAAACCGATGGCCGCAACACAATTGCGGAGATGGCCGCAGCGGCAAAAGCGAAGGGATATAAATACATGGCCATCACGGACCACTCAAAAAATCTCGCCTTCGCCAACGGCCTGGATGACAAACGTGCTGTCGAACACATCCAGCGCATTCATGACGCCAATAAGCAGATTGATGGCATCACCATCTTCGCCGGAATCGAAGTGGACATACTCGGCGACGGTACGCTCGATCTCTCCGACTCCGTGCTCGAACAGATGGATATCGTTATTGCCAGCGTGCACTCTCTGTTCGCGCAATCTCCCGCGGAGATGACCGACCGCCTGTTGAAAGCCGTGGGCAATCCCAATACTTCGCTCCTTGGTCATCCCACGGGCCGTTTGCTCCTTCGCCGTGAGGCCTATCAGTTTGACATCGAAGCCGTCATCAAAGCAGCTGCCAAACACAAAGTCGCCATGGAGTTGAATTCTTATCCCGACCGGCTTGATCTTTGCGATCGGCATTTAAGGCTGGCCAAGCAGCACGGCGTTAAGATCGTGATCAATACGGATTCTCACCACACCTCGCATCTCGAGAAGATTCGTTACGGAATTCTGCAGGCCCGACGCGCTTGGCTGACCAAAAACGACGTCCTCAACACGCTTCCCGCAAAGAAATTTGCCCAGGCAATGAAACATCGTTGGAATTAAGCTCGAGAACAAAATACCGCTCCAATCCGGAAACAGAGCTACAATTCGATTCGCAGGCCATTCGCAAGGCCCGCAGGAAAGCCGATTTATGCCCGAAAACAAACCATACTTGCCGCCGTCCTTGTTGCCCCCAAATCCTGCTCCTCCCGCTCCGGATCCATCGGCGGCACCGCCTGCCGCTCAAACTGAGGCGGGTTCGGACTTTCACATTGGCGAAGAATTCGGCACGGCAAAGAAGAACCTGCCGCCGGTAAAGATTCTCGGTATTTGCGCTGCGGTCGTCATTGTGGTGATCGCGGTCGTCTCTTTCTTCCAGCGCCCCAAGCCCAGCGCGTCCGGCGCCATTGATGACATCACCGCCGTCGAGATTCCCGGACAAAATTCGGTGATGGTAGCCATCAATATCTCATTGAAAAACACCAGCCAAAAGCCTATATGGATTCAATCCATGAAGGCGGAAATCGCCACTCCCGAAAAAACCCACTCTGACAACGCGGCACCCGCAGTGGATTTTGACCGTTACTATCAAGCTCTTCCCGCATTAAAGGAACACGCGCAGGCACCCTTCAAGTTGGAAGACAAAATAGATGTCGGCGAGCAAACCACCGGAACTATGATCGTAAGCTTTCCCGTCACACTGGACGCGTTTAACAGCAGGAAATCACTGACAGTCACCATTTGGCCCGACCGTCAGCCACTGCCGCTGATTTTTACGAAGTGAAATTATTCCGGCTTCTTGAGGAAGCGTCTCTTCGCCAGGTGATTGTGCGATGCCGGATTGATCTCGTCATACTTCAAGCAGCTAATGGAGCCATCCACCTCCAGCACCGCTAAAGCAACTTCGTGATAGTTGGAGATCCCGTGCTCACGAAGCGATCTTTGCAGTTCATCCATACTGATGTGCTCTTTGGACATGTGTGCTCCAACAATTTGTCCGTCGTGAATGAGCAAACTGGGCTGGCCTTCGATAAAACGGCGGAAGCGGCGGTTGCCGCCGGAGAGTTCCGCCACCAGATAATTCAAAAGAAGAAGCGTGGCCGCCGCGACTATGCCACCTACTAAAGACGTGTCCGTGCCAGTCATAGCGTTCTGCACGGCGTTGCTGATCAATAAAAGAAGCGTGAGGTCGAAGGGCGTCATCTGCCCTACCTCACGCTTTCCACTTACTCGCACACCCAGCAGAACGACGGCATAAATCGCCGCCGTCCGCATGAATATTTCCAACATCGCGCGGCCGCCAGGAAGCATTCTGTTATTCGCCCGGCGTCACGGGAACGGGTGCGTTTTTAGGAGTGGTCAAATAACCCGTCACTTGCTTTTTGTCCACCGTCCAAATCACCAGTTCATACAGCATGTGGTCGCGGCCAGTGTAAAACTGGATCGGTTCGGAAACATTTCTGTCTTTTTTTTCGATCGTCTTGTCGTCGGCCGTTACGTTAATGGTGAATTTGCCGCGCTTGGGGTCGGTTTTCTTCAACTGTAGCTTGACGGTGGAAATCGCCTGCGCCTGCGCGCCTTTCAGCAATGTGAACTCAAAGTAGTTGCGATCGCCTTTGTGCTTCAGGAGTTCCAAATCCGCGCGCGTACCCGCAATCAAACCGCTCTGCACTCCCAGGTCGCCGATGGTGCTCTGCAGCTTCGCCTTAGTCGCTTCCAAATCGCTCCGGGTGGAGGCCACGTCGCCTTTGACGCCGGTAACGTCGTTTTTAACGCCCAAAACCTCGCCATTCACTTCCGTAATCTGCTGCTTCTGCTCTGCCGCAAGCCGCGCCTCGGAGGCCTGCTGCTGGCGTCGCAGGTCCGCTGCGCGGTCCGCCAGGTCCTTTTTGGTCATTCCCAGTTGCTTGCCCAGCATTTCATCTTCCGACTCCGCATTCTGCAAGCGCTTTTCCAGGTCGCTGATCTGAGTCTTATTGGCGCTCTGGTTCGCGCTCAGGGCCCCAACTTGTCCCCGCAGCGTGAACAGAAAATACAGCGATCCCGCAACATAAATTACCGCCAGCGCGAGCAGTATCCATTTACCCGCGCTGCTTTCCGTTGAGCCGTCTTCAGGCATAGAGCCTCCCCTAACGTGATTAGCTGATTGGCTTCATTGTTCTGTAGCGAACGAGAACTGTCAATTGACGATGTGGTGCACCGGAGGGAAAAGTATCGTATCGAATACCAATTTGATTTTGGGCCTCTGCTGGTTCTTTGCTTTCCAACCTAAAGCCGTGCGCCGCGAAGCCGAAGCGCGTTCGTGATCACTGACACCGAACTTAAACTCATGGCCGCCGCCGCCAAAACAGGGCTCAAAAGCAGCCCGAAAAAAGGATACAGAATGCCTGCGGCAACAGGAACCCCCAGCGAATTGTAGATAAAGGCAAAGAAAAGATTCTGGCGGATGTTCCGCATCGTCGCCCGGCTCAGCCTGCGCGCTCGCACAATTCCCGAAAGGTCTCCCTTGAGCAAAGTGATGCCTGCACTCTCCAGAGCAACATCCGTTCCCGTGCCCATGGCGATTCCGACGTCGGCCTGGGCCAAAGCAGGGGCATCATTAACGCCGTCGCCCGCCATGGCGACAATGCGGCCTTGTTGTTGCAGGCCGCGAATCACTTCCAACTTCGCTTCAGGCAAAATCTCCGCCTGATATTCGACGATGCCAAGTTCTCGCGCGACGTACTCAGCGCTCGCCCGGTTGTCGCCGGTCAACATGATTATTTTCATCCCTTCCGCTTGCAGATCGCGGATGGCTTGCGGCGTGGACGCTTTGATCGAATCGGCAATCTCTATTTGCCCCGCCGGTTGATGGTTGATGGCAACAAACATCACAGACCCCGTACTTGGCCGGATTCGATTTTCCTGAGAAGAAAGCGAAATTCTCAGCTGTTCAAACAACGCCGCATTGCCTGCGGCTAGCTGCTTGTCATCCACCTCCCCTGCCACACCCTTCCCAGGGAAATATTGGAATTGCGCGGCCGGAACCAAGGGCAACTTCTGCTCTTCGGCTGCTTTGATCACTGCCGCTCCGAGAGGGTGTTCGCTTCCCTGCTCCAGACTCGCGACCAACCGCAAAATTTCGGCCTCCGCCCACGGAGAAATTGCCCGCACCGCAACCACCCGCGGCTTGCCCTCAGTAAGCGTTCCGGTTTTGTCCACAACCAGCGTGTCTATTTTCTCCAGGGTCTCCAAAGCCTCGGCATTTTTTATCAACACTCCGGACTTCGCGCCTCTTCCCGTGCCCACCATAATGGCCATCGGGGTGGCCAATCCCAACGCACAGGGGCAGGCAATAATAAGAACCGCTACCGCATTGACGAGCGCGTGGGCCAGGCGCGGCTCGGGACCAATCAACAACCAGACAACAAACGTAATCGCCGCAATCACGATCACCGCCGGCACAAACCACGCCGACACGCGGTCGGCCAGGCGCTGAATGGGCGCCCGGCTGCGTTGCGCCTGGCTCACCATCTGCACAATCTGCGCCAGCAACGTTTCACTTCCCACGTGCTCGGCCCGCATCATGAATGCTCCGGTACCGTTCACCGTCCCGCCAATTACGCGGCTCCCAGCCTGTTTCGCCATAGGCACAGACTCCCCGGTGATCATGGATTCATCCACGAAGCTGTTGCCATCGAGCACCACGCCATCCACCGGAATTTTTTCTCCCGGCCGCACCCGCAACTGATCGCCCGGCATGACCTGCTCAAGAGGAACGTCTTCCTCTTTTCCCTTCCGCACCACACGTGCAGTTTTAGGAGCAAGATCAAGCAACGCACGGATTGCCGCGCTGGTGCGACTGCGCGCGCGCAGTTCCAGGACTTGCCCGACGAGAACGAGCGTGGTAATGGCCGCCGCGGCCTCGTAATAAATCGGAGGCGCGCCGTTCATCCCGCGAAGTGTCGAAGGAAAAATCCCCGGAAAAACCGTCGCCACCACGCTGAAGCCATACGCCACGCCTGTTCCCATCGCGATCAGCGTGAACATATTCAACGACCGGTTCACCACGGAAGTCCACCCGCGCTGGAAGAACGGCGCGCCTCCCCACAGCACAACAGGTGTCGCCAGCAGTAGTTCAATCCAGGGCAGCCAACCGCTGGGCGCCAGGTGGTCCAGATGCATACCCGGCAGCATGCCTCCCATGGAAATTGTGAGCAGGGGCAACGTGAGAAGCACGCTGACCCAGAATCGCCGGCTCATACTCCGCAGTTCAGGGTTTTCTTCTTCGGAGGCAGTTACCGTGCGCGGCTCAAGCGCCATCCCGCAGATCGGACAGCTTCCCGGCCCCGAACGCACAATTTCCGGATGCATCGGGCAGGTATATTCCACTCGGCTCCGCGCCATGGGCATCTCCGGATCAAGAGCCATCCCGCAACTCGGACACGCACCGGGCTTGCTCTCACGCACTTCCGGACACATGGGACAAACGTAAGACGGAGATGTACCCGCGAATTGGCCAACCGCGGCGTCGCCATGACTGTGCATTTGCGAATGCGCCTGCCCGGTCATCGTTCCCTGCCTTGCCATCTCCTGCGCAGCCGTCGGTGGCATTCCCAGAGCAACCAAACCCGTTGAGCGCGGCGCATTCAAATATTTTTCGGGATCGGCCTTAAACTTCTCCACACACCCGGCTGAGCAAAAATAGTGCGTTTTGCCCCCACGCTCGAAGCGATGCTTCGCGTTGGCGGGATTCACCGTCATCCCGCAGACAGGATCTTTCGCCCCCGCAACGGAGGATTTCGTCAGGCCATTGGGATCCAGATCGGAAGACATGGGTAGGCTATAGATGGTACTTGATTTATATTGGATTCACTGCGGCCCGCAGTCACTGGGCCAACTCTTAATTTTAGCTTTAACTTTGACTTTTAAATCTATGGAGCGCCAATGACGCAATTGGATGTCACCTATCGGTATGTCACCGCACCCAGCGAGCCTGAAATGCGCGCGATCGACAACATGCGCGAAGTCTATGGAATTCGCCGCATTCAATTCAACGAGCAGGAAAAGACGGTTCGCGTGGAGTATGACGCCTCCCGGTTGAAGGAACCATCCGTGGCCGGTCTACTGCGACGCGCCGGAGTGGATGTTGCCGAAAGACTTGCCCTGGCGTAGAAGCTTTGTTTCGCAAGCTTCGTGTTCTGAGCCTCGTTTTCTGAGCTTCATTTTCTGAGCATCAGTGCTCAGCATTTTGTAATTCCGTGCCGGGTTTGTTTGTCATTCTGAGCCGGTTTATCCGCGAAGAATCCCTACTTTATCGAAGGCTATTCCCCCCGTTCTTTGCGGAGGTCTTCATGCCAAAAGTTGGTGGAATTGATCGGAGCTTGATGTCAGATTTCAAGAATACCGCTGGGTAGGTTTGAGCAAAAAAGCAAGGGGCGCTCAAGAAAACCTCTGGCCGAAGTTATTCTCGAGAGCGCCCCGTTGCGCGCCACTTCGTCTGCCCATTTTGTAGCATCCATGCTGCCACTCTTAAATTACTGAAAATAAACCCACGAAAGCCGCACTTCCCCGGTAGGAATTTCAGAGAGGCAGGAAAGAATTACTTAAGCGGTCTGCAGCGATTTCGTAATTGCCGGCGCTTATAAGCGATTCACCTGAGGGATAACCACAAACAGATTCGCGTAGTAACAGCCGCAGATGTGAGATTTAAGTATGGGTCACAAGACCAGAATCATGTACATCGAATGCAAGGCTGGCAATCTTACCGGTCCAGCCCGCATCGGCCTCGTGACCTATTCCAAGACACTAGTAACCATCTACTACCGCGGACGGCAGTTCAGAAAGCTGAAAGGCTTCAAAGCCAACGATTGCGACGTTGATAGCGGCGAAGAATATTGGAACTCTGGGCCAGGTAAAGACGGTCTTGACGCACTTTACGAAACCAATATTCAGACCGAAATCGATGGAGATGCACGAAGAATACTGGAGCAAGATAAGAAAGCAGAAAGAAAAGCACAAGAAATAGAGGCTTTTAGAGAAATGGTGCAGTTTAGCTCAACTGCATTGACCCAGACAGCATGTCATCCCGACGTCGAGCGAAGCGAAGACGGAGGGACCTTACAACGGCCACTCATCTCTTAGCGATCAGCGGGGATATTAATCCCGGTGGCAGCATAGGCAGTTCGGCCCGACGTAAGATCCCTCGCGAAGACGACTCGGGATGACATGTTCTGAGTTGTAAGAGTGGCGTGTATCAGATTCAACAAACTACACCACTACCGCTTTTAGTGTGGATTTTCGATAGCGCCAAATTTCCGATATAATCGCTTTCACCGCAGTCTTCCCTGTCGCGCCCTTAGCTCAGTTGGATAGAGCGTCTGACTACGAATCAGAAGGTCGGGAGTTCGAATCTCTCAGGGCGCACCATTTACTCAGCAAATACGCATATTCTCGACTAGCTCTGCTTCGAATAGCTGCTAGGGGTTTTACGCTCGCTTTACATTTTGAGTGAACAAAATCCGCTTATCGTCCTTTTGAAGCTCATGTTACTGTGATGAGCCGTGAATAGCCATCAGCGTCGCATATTAAAACGAATGTTGGAGCAACATGGCATTGACACCCCATCCAAACAACAATCCGATACTCCAAAAAACCGCAAGAAAACCTCAATAACCGTTTATGCTAAGCAACTACTAACTCGGGGAGTAATCAAGATTGGCGGATTGATTTTGGTCGTAGCAACTCTGCTCGGATATGTCGTACTTGTTCCTAAGGTGGATGTTGATCCTTATGCTTCACTGAATCCGAACAACCCCTTCGCACAACAATTTGTTGTTCAAAACAACAGTGTTTATTCCATCCGCGATGTTTTTAGTGGTTGCTCCATGAATTCGGTGTTCACCGACCAAAACTCAGGTGCGTCTGGATCCACTACATTCCCGAGCCGAACGCTGAGCAGGAAAACTGGCGAACAAATGGACGTTCTTGAACCTGATGCAAAAATGACCGTAGGCTGCAATCCCAATTCTGTATTTCTCGGGAGGTTCACTGATCTGCATGTCACGATTCAGGTTATGTACCGTCTTCCATTGGGATTCCGTCGCTGCAAAGGAGTTAGATTCTTGGGAAAATCCACATCAGACTCTACCTACATTTGGATCCACCAAGGAACTGACGCATGCGAGTGGTATGAGAGGCCTCAAACCTAGGACAAAAAACTTTGGGACACCTCAAAGAATGGATGCTGCAAATTGTGATCACTCTAGGGAACAGAAAACTATCCGATTGAACACCGGGAGTGTTTATTTGCTCTTTGCTGTTTTGGTCGAAAGAAATTTTGAACTGGTGCTCTTTGCAGATCCTCGTCGGTAGTTTCCCAATGAATTATCCTTCACAAAAGTTGCAACACAATTCACATTAATCAACTTGGGACTAGACAGAGTTTCGGGGCTAGCGCACACTTCCGGCAATCTTTAACTTTACGGACAGGTCCGCGACCCGCACCATGATCTTGGCACCCAGGCATCCGACACCAACAGCAAAGGAACTTCCAATGAAACTAGGTGCATCACTTCGTCTCTTGTTTATAGGGTTGTTGTTTCTTGCGAGCAACTGCTTCGCACAGACCATCACGACCTTCGATCTTCCCAACTCAATTCTCACCCGGCCCACTGCCATAAACGCTGCAGGCGAAATCACAGGATGGTTCAACGTCGCTAACGATCAAACAACACATGCCTTCTTGCGCCACAGGAATGGCAATTTCCTCACCTTTGATGTCACTGCGCCCTCAAACGAGAATCCGGGTGTTCCCAATGTTTACACGGTTTATACGCACCCTGTCGGTATCAATCTGGCGGGCGAGATCAACGGGTCATACCTTTCCATGTCCCATCCCCCCGAATTGCTAAGGGAACGCGGGTTTGTGCGGCGGCGTGATGGAACCGTTACTACTTTCGGGACAGATGAGGACTACACGGCACCAACGGCTAGCAATGCGATAGGTCAAAGCGTAGGATATTTCACGGATGACCTCCCGAGTCCGACGCAAGGATTTCTTCGCCAACATGACGGCACATTAACAGAATTCGACGTGGCGCATACTAGCGTCACACACCCAACCGCGATAAACCTGCTAGGAGATACGACCGGCTCTACTGGCGGTATGAATGGCTGTGGGTTCTTACGTGATAGGAATGGTTTAATCACTACATTCAATGTAAATGCCACAGAAGGTTGTTCGCCAAATGGGATTAATTTTGCCGGCCAGATCACCGGCTGGTACCAGGACAACACAGCTATCTACCATGGTTTCTTGCGGCAGCCTAACGGGCGCATCACTACATTCGACGTACCGAACTCAAGCAACACCGTGCCGGTTGCAATAGGATTCAACGGAGAAATCACTGGCTACTATTTAGATGCTGGCTACGTTTATCACGCTTTCATTCGATACCGTGATGGATCATTCACCACCTTTGATGTACCAAACGCAATCTACACATATCCAACCGCGATGAACGATTTAGGCCAGATCACCGGCTGGTATGCCGACGCAAACAATATAGTGCACGGATTTGTACGGCAGTAATCCCACGGCTCGGTTTGGGACTTTTGCCCCAGTCCCTCTGATTCTAATCAGAAAGGTGGGCTTTCGGATTCTCCCGCTACATTTTTGATTTCAAGAGTTTTAATTCAGGCGATTGTCCACCAGCGTAATACCAGACTTCTTGTCGGGCCCGCGACGCATGCCTTGTCTGTAGAAAAATCGCACCCTTCGCGCAACATTTTGGCATCACTGGGGTTCAAATCACGTGGCACAGTTCTGTTTCACTGAGGGGGGAACTTGGAAATCTTAGAACCATTTCTTTCTCCGTACGGCCTGAAAGCCCGCCGTTCGAGCGCGGCGAAAATTGCCCTTTGCGGCTTAATGTTTGCCTTCGCAGTGGCTCCGTTGGCGAACGCCCAAAGGCGGGTCTTGAGTCCTAACCAAGGCGAAAGCGATGGCGTCAGCGCCGGCGGCAATTGGACCATCTTCCACTCCGAAGACAAAATGACCGCCGCGAAGAACGTCCGCCTGGAACTCCTATCCAATAATTTTCTGAGCGAGGATCCCGACTACAAGCCGCGAATCGAAATCAACTGCAGCAATGGCAAGTACACATCCGCGGAATTCAATCCTGGCATTCGCCTCGGCGCGCCAAACCGCCCGGGATTCTGGGGCCAGCCCCAAATGGAAGTCATGGTGCGGGTGGACAATTCGCACGACACCCACGGCTGGAACTGGATCCGCGACCGCTTCCTTTCCATGGACAAGGGAACCACGCGCCAATTACTCGGCGCCCAGATTTTCAACGTACAGATTCGTGGCCGCCGCGGAAACGAGATCGCCGAATTTTCACCCGCCGGCCTCGACCTTGCCCAAGTCAAACAAGTTTGCGACCTAACGCCGAAAAAACCCTAACAAGAATCCAGCTCCGCGTAAAAAAGAATCGGGTCGAGCAACAAACTCGACCCGATTCGCCCATCGAACCCCAGCAACCGCGATTCAAAAGCAGTCAATGCAATAACCAGCGCACCATCCCTCGTTTGACCGCTATCCATGAGGTTGTTATCATTCAATTGCGGGGTGGAGCAGTCTGGTAGCTCGTTGGGCTCATAACCCAAAGGTCGCTGGTTCAAATCCAGCCCCCGCAACCAAACCTCTCCAAATTCCTCAATCACTTACAGCTCCCTGATGCAATCGCATCCCCTCAGTTGGGACCAATTGGGACCAAAATTTAAGCGTTTCCCGCTGCCATCGTCGCCGTGATCGGCGAGGCTGTCAGCAGGTCTCCGAAGCGCGCCGAAAACTTGCGGCCGTCCTCGGAGATCACGTGTGTGTATCGCATCGTCATTCGCGGATCGGAGTGACCGAGGCGATTTTGTCGCGTCGCCATCGGCACGCCTTCACCGTCCATGACAGTTTCGTTTCCGTGACGGAAAGCATGAAAGCCGCAACGCTCGATCCCGAGCTTCTCCAGCAGGGGATAGAGCTTCCGCTTCCGAACGACATCCGGATCCCACGGCGTACCGTTGCCAGTTGCAAAGAGCAAACGCAAGCGGTTCGGTCTCCAGGCGCGAAGATATCCGCGAAGATGTTCCACGAGCTGCGGGGAAATTTCGCAGATACGATTGCCCTTTTTCGACTTCACGTGCTCGATCTTCCCATGCCAAACCTTTTGAGTGATTTTGATCGCTCCGGTATCGAGCAGAAGATTCGGAGTCGGGAGTCCGCACGCCTCGCCGCATCGGATCCCCGTCTCGGCGAGAATCCAGTAGTAGGTTTTTTCCGGCTCCGGCGCGGCATCGATTACGAGCTTCATCTCGTCGAGCGTGAGGCAAGGCTCGTCGATGAGATCCGGATCCGGGAGAACGAGACTCACGAACGGGTCGATCGCAGTGTAGCCGTCGACTTTCGCCTGGACCCACATCTCCCCGAGAAGAGCGGTCAGGTTTCGTACGGACTTCGGGGCGAGAGTCTTGGCTTTGCGCGCGACGAACGCTTGCAAGATTGCTCGATCGATGTCCTTCATGCAGAACTGTCCGAGCTCCGGGAGGAGATGCTTCCGGAGCCGGGACTTGTCGGCCGATTGAGTTGAGCGTCTGTGTTGAGAGAGAACGTCCGTTTGCCACTTCGCCGCGAACTCCGAAAACGTAGCTGTGGGACGTGGTTTGTAGGTGAGAGAGTTTACTTCCGCGAGGCGTTGTTCGAGCGCGCGTTCCGCCAAGCGACGAGTTTTGTAATCCTTCAAAGTGCCCAGGACTTCGCTTTTCCGAACGCGACGAACTGAGCCGTCTTGCTGAATCACATCCTCTCGCCACTTGCCGACCCAAACCTTGCGATCCTTCCCGCGCAAAAACAAATGCCCGCGCTGGTACCTTTTGCGTGCCAAGTCGTCTCCTCGTCGAGGTACGACAGCGGCACCGATGTTCGCCGCGGAAACAATATCACACGATGTATCTCCGAGTATCTTTCCGTCTTTCGGGTTTTCGCCGAGTGATCTCATTTGCCGAGCGACTTCACGCAATTACTTCAAACTTTTCAGCGGGACGGGACGGCACGGCAACGTGGAACCGAACCCGTCCCGCTGATCGCACACGCGGTTGTTGATGGACCGTGTGTGTCCTAGAGACCTCGCTCAACGGAAACCGGCCGTGTCACTGCGAGTTCTCCAGTTTCCCGAACGCCGGCGGAGGTAATAGACCCGCGTCCGAGAATTTCGTGAAACATTTCACTCCTCAACGCGGGACAGCGAGAATCTCAAAACTCGCCGTCCCGCATTCATCACGCGGGGTCGATGACCGCGTGCTTTTCACCAGGACAACTCCAACCCACGGAGGTCACGGATCCAATTGGAGCCGCCTGGTTATCACTCGGCGTGAGCCAACGGTCCCACGCCGAGGATCTCGTTCAAACATTTCGCCTCTCGAAGAACGTCATGACTCGCGAGTCGAAAAAAACTTTCTCGTTGCTCACCGGACCGTGACGTTGCTTCGCAATCACAATCTCGTCATCGCCATTCGGCCGGCCGGAATCGTCTGTCGGTCGATACACGAGCAAAATTGTGCTGGCATCGTTCTCCAGCGAGCCGCTTTCCTTCAAACTGAATTTGTTCGGCCGCTCATTGAGGCTTTTGTTGTTCGGCCGGGTCAACTGACTTACAGCTATGATCGGAACGCCCGTGTCTTTCGCGAGCGCGCGGATCTGTCCTGAGATCTTCGTGATCCGCTCGCGTTCGTTTGCAGCATTCACCGAGATCAGTTGCACGTAGTCGACGACGAGCAGTTGCACCCGCTCTTGCCGGATTAGGAGTCGAGATTTTGCAATGAGCTTTTGGAGAGTGAGCGAACCATCAACGGCAACAAAGAGCGGCCACAAACCGACTGCTCCCATCGCCCGATTCACTTGCGCCTTTATGTCGGCCCCGGCAAGCCGCGGATTGCGGATGTAGTGAAATGGGATCCGGCCCTCTTGTGACCAAAGACGCTGAAGGATCTCGTCTTTCGTCATTTCGATCGAGAAGTACCCGACCGGGACGTCACGCCGGCAATTCGCCGCAGCGATCTGCAATGAGAGCGACGTTTTTCCGTCACCGGTCCTGCCACCGACGGCCCATGTCTCACCCGGGCGGATTCCAGTCGTCGCAATATCCACGCTCTCAATCCCCGTGGTGAGCCCGATGACATCGTCGACACCCTCCGCGATGCGTTGCCAATCGGCATAAACCGCATCGGAGAATTTCAAAACCCGCTCGGCGGGAGCATCGTCGGATCCCGTTTGGATCTGAAGCAATCGTTCGCTGATGTCCGCGATCACTTCGCGCGACGAGGAACTGTCATCGAGCGCGGCGATCGCTGCGTTGCAAGCGTGCATGATTTTGCGCTGATCGGCTTTCTCGCGGACGATCTTGATGTAGTGCTTCAGACTCGGTCGATCCGGAACCCCATCGAGCAGACTGGAGACATACCCCGCATCTCCAACGGTAGCGAGTTCCTTGTGCCGCGCCAGCTCCTCCGTCAACGTGATCAGGTCAATCGGCCGACCGGATTCGGCAAGGTCCGCAATCCGCGCATATATCCTCCGATTGGAGTCGAGCGAGAAGTCCAGGACAGTGAGACCCGACGCGGCGACTTCGTCGTAAGCATTCGCACTGAGCATGAGTCCGCCGAGAATGCTGCGTTCGGCGTCGACGTTTGCCGGGAGCGATCGCGTCTCGGAATAGTTCATCGTGCTCATTGGAGCTGGGCCCTCTCTTGACGTCTGCGTTCCAGCTCACGCTTGATCCCGACGCTCGCGGGCTCGTAGTCGTCCCCGAGTGGGACGTATCCGTGATTTTGTTTTTTGCAGGACCTCTCCCACTCGCTCGCCGGCTTGAGGTATTGGCTTTCGCGGAAGAACTTTTCCGGCCCTGGAATGAAGTTCCGATCCTCCGGAGCCCATCGCGACACTGCTATTCGCATCGTCCGCGTTCCGGTCAAAACACACTCCCCTCCATGACGAACGATCGCGTCGACGATCAACGTCTCGTAGATGTTCGGCAGGGGTGTGTCCTTCAGGTAAGACAGTTTGGGATGCTCAGCGGCGATCTTGTATACCCACTCTTCGACGTCGCTCGCGGTCCCGGCGTGTGTGAGGGTTTTTGTGACCTGTGATCGCGCGCGCGTTCCTCTTTCTGCACTCACCACTTTTTGGTCGGGTCTGGCCAAAAAGTGGTGAGGGGATGCGGAGCCGCTCACCACTTTTTGGTGAGGGGGTTCACCCGATCCGCTCACCACTTTTTGGTGAGGGGAGTCGTCCGAATGGTCATGAGTTGGGAAGGACAAACTAGCCTGGGACTCGGGAGTTTTTGAGGATTGCGCACGATCGGAGGGCCTTTGCCTCTTCCATGCCCATCTCTTCGATTTCGTAATGGCGTAGATGCACGTTCCTGTACCGGTTTGTTTCTGGAGTACGTAACCCGCCTTCACGAGGCGCGCGAGATTCCGACGACAAGCCCGCTCTTTGATCCCGAGCTTCTCAGCGATCTGTCGAACGCTGATCGAGCCGCCATGTAACACGATCCCGACGAAATCATCGCCGCGCTGCTCATCGCGAGTGACGTGCTCCAAAAACCACAAGTAGATCGGCCACGGACTGCTCGGATCGATGGCCTGGACGTGCCGCGGTTCGAGCAGTCCTGCAGACACGGGGAAGGTTTGAAGATTGCCGGTGTTTTTTGTCGCAAGCTTTGCGCTCATCGATCTCCTTCGGGGAAAAGCGAGAGCGTGGCTTCGCTCTCTCGCGGAATTGAATTTGTGGGACAGCTCGTCGCGATCGGCGTCTCGCTTTTCGGCGTGGACTCAGCGGCCGGAGGACCTGAGACGAGGCGAAACCAACTCTGACGGATCCGGTCGCGTTTCTCAGTTCGGTTCAAGATCACAAACCCGAGCCGACGGAGCTCGAAGATCCGCGCGTTGTATTGAGCGGCACATGCGGCGATTTCAGGGAGTGGGACTTCGTGGCCGCGCGCCTCGATCAAGAGCTGGAGAATCCGGGAACGCTGCACCTTGCGGGAACCATCGCCCAGGTTGCCGATCATTCGGACGCCCTCGCGAGGCGAGCAATTTCCTGGACGATGAACAGGAGGAGGTCGCTGAGATCACGGAACTTGCGGCCGTCAATCGCGGCCGCGGCCGCGCGCTTCAACAATAGTGCCGACTGTCCCGCGTGAGCGCACGCCGCACGAAGGTCACACTCGTGTGTAGTGGGACGGACTCGACTTATGCTATTTTCAATCAACTTGTGACTCTCCGACCGGGAGTTGCTTGAGTGCCGTTGTCAACGCCAAAAACTAGAGGGCTCCACGCCGGGAGACGTGGGGCCCTTGATTTTCACGGAGACGCCGACTCCGTCAGTGACGACAGCAGCCTCTTCAGCGAATCGCCCATCTCTTCCGCGGCCGCGGATCGCCGCCACAGGTCTCTCGCGATCGTTTCGTCGTTGGATTGAAGCGAGGCCAGTCGTAGGATCGCGCCTCCGTGACTGATCGTTATCGCGGCTTCTTCGAGAAGTTCGATTGATTCGCTCATAGCGAGCGGCAGAGAAACACGTTCACAACTCCACTTGCAACTCCAGGAAGGCTAAGTGGAGTTGATGGAGTGCCGTGAGGCTCGGTTCTTCAGGGTGTTAGGCGCGAAAGATTTTTACTCCACTTCGGCGAAGTGGAGTTGTGAAGTGGAGTTGTGTGTTTTCACTGAATAGTGACGGTCTTGTTCGATTTTCTCTGGGCATCTTTGCTCGATTGCCCTACGATGCGCGTCTTTTCTTGTTGAATCGACTTCCGCCATTTCTGACTTTTGTAAGCCGCCGTATATGTTGAAGGACAACCTTTGAGGCGTGGCGACGGGCGAATCCCTTCATCGTCTAGAAACTTGCAGTACTCCATCCCCCTCCGACCAATCTTTGCTGCTTCGAGAATAACCTCGTGCCGATGCCGTTCTGTCGGGCTCTTTGCCTCATCCTTGGAGCCGGGTCGAGCGTCGCCGTGAGAGGTATTCGCCTGAGTCGGGGCTTGGGTGGTGGCCTCGAGCTCGGCCTCACACAAGAGTCGACACCAAACGTTCGTGAAGATGTCCTGAAACTCCATCACGAACGACATTCCCAAATCGGAGCGGCCGTTGACGAGGGCCAAATTTCCCGTGGTCTCGGCAATTACCCATCCAGTCGTCCCGTGTACTTCTTCGACTTCCCAAGCAAATCCGGCGTCGATGAGTTGCCATGCAATCTGAGCAACTGGTTTGAAATTGGCATGAAGGCGCGGCTTTAATCGCGCCAGAATAGCGTTCCGCTCACCACCATGACTAACTTCACTCCGAAAGTCATCCTGGGTGAGCTGCGTTGCGGCTTGGAGTTTGCGCCTGAAGGACTGAACAAGTGGGTTTGTTGTCGGGTCGGTCGTCATCGATCACACCTCGGGGTGTCCCGGTTTTTGTGAAGCTCCTCGGAAGGCGCGGCCGAGATACCGCGCCGTCCTTGCTGTCTGATCTGGCCAGATCGACAACAAGCAATCCGAGGACTTTGAATCGTGACGATGTTACCGCGCCGACCGAAAATGTTTTAGGTGTGGGTTCGCGTTTTCCACGGTTTTTTCACAACTCCACCAGATCGGCATTACACTCGCGTCGAGCCGATGCTTGAGTGCGAGCCTTGCCGGGAAATTTACGGACACGAATGTAATGCGACCCATGAAACCGCGGCCGGGAAACCCGCATGCGTTTTCTGCGCTGACGGCGTGCCGTGTCCGGTCCAGCAACGCGCAAAGCGACAAGCTCGATTAGCGGCCGTGATTCCGATCATGAGCTCGGTCGATCGCAAACGGGAGACTATGATGGAAAATGGAACGCAAGTCCAGGACGCGAGTGCTGTGCGGGTCTGCCGACGGCCGGGATGCACGACTGAGCTCGGCCCGGACAATAAAATCGGGCTTTGCCCTCGTCACGTGCGATGGACCGGAAAGCATGAGCCTCGGCCGAGCATGGGCAATGGGCATGCGCCGGCGAACGCGCAAGGAGCCAACGGGCATGCGATGACAGCCGAAACCGAGGACAGCCCCAACCTGGACCCGGCCGGAGATCTCGTAGAGAGACGTCTCGATCGCCTGTTTTCCGGGATGCCGATCGAGGACAAGTCCAGAATTGCGGCCGCGTACCTCCGGGGCGACATATAGCGTGGCTTCTTAGGGCGAAGTGGATCCATGCTTGCCCCACTCGGCGAATAGGTCTCCGACTTTTTTCCAGTCATCCTCGAACCCGAAATGCTTTGTGAGAAGCAGCGACAGCATGAAGAATGCGCTCGTCGTGACTCGGCTGATTTCGATGATCTCCGCGTCGGAGTATTGCCCCTTCACGTAGCCCTGATCGAACCTTCGCCCGAGCTGATGGAGGCCGACGTGAGTGTAGCCGTGGAGGGCCTTCCGAGTCCGCTCATTGAGGAATCTTGCCATCATTCCATTGAGACCGAACGCCTGATCGATCCAAGGTCCAATCGTTTCTAGGTTGACTCGATACTTGTCGTTCAAAAGCAGAGCGACATCGTCGTCAACTCCACGGACCGCGACATGAGCGCGCACGAGACTCTCGACGACTGGACGCACGAGGGCGAATGCTGACGCGTGGAACTCGGAGGTCAGCGTTGCATGGATCCCGCGATGAAAATCCGACACGAGATCCCAGTATGCGAGGAGCAACAGGTTACGCTCGCTTCTGGGGTAAACCTTCTCGACGACGGCGATCGCTTCCAACTGCTCACCGGATTTGCGAGCAGCATCGAGTTCCTTCAGCACTATTTCGCTCAGCATGGCGAAATTATATCTGCGCGTATTTTTGGTTTAACATCGCGCGAGAATGCCCTATGAGCGCACCAAAAAAGTTTAGAGGTCACTACCTGCCCGACCGCCTCGCAATCGCGTCCTGGAGGCCATAGCGCGCGAAAATCGAGGTACTTTTCAGGAGGTTCAAAAGCGAAATGACCCTGTCGCCCTGGTGTTCACTAGCTGATGATGCCGGAGCCTGCGTCAAACGTGGGAAAAAGTGGACTTCTCGGAATCGAAAACGAAACGAAATCTAAACTTTGAACCCTTGCCGAGGAATTATTTCGCAGTCGCCGTCACCCGCGCGCGGGGCGGGTATGGGGTAGTACCTTGGTCAGAAACTCGCGAATCCGTGTCACCATCTTGTAGCGGTGACAGCCAGGCTAAAGGGAACACGATCAATGCGATATGTGTTCGTCACGGATAGGGTGTCGCCTCGTTCCACTTCGCTTCCAGTGCTGCCAACACCTCGGCTTTGGCGTCGACGATCTCCATCGTGTGGAACGCTTTCTTCCCGGCGTCTTTGAGTGAAGATCCAACGAGCCAGCATCGCTCGTTAAAGGTGATGTGACGATCGTGTAGCTTGGTGTGGCGACGCACCTCGATCGTGAATCCCTCGGCCTGAAATGCCTTGAGCGCATTTTCAAAACCGGTCTCAATCGAGTTGTTATGCGCGCCCGTGAGCAATCGAATCGGGACGTTCATGGTTCTAAAGCAGTCGAGTGTTGCAACTCCGACATAAGCATCGACGACAAGCGTCGGAGTTTCAGCTTTTTCGAGAAACTCACGAACTTCCGCCTTCGCAGTGAATGGTTTGTCCTCTGCGACGACTATTTCGCGTGCGATCCCAGGTTCGCTCAGAGCCGCAATGATTCGGCCTATCTTCGGACTTGCGGACTGATGAGCCTCTCGACGTTCCCAATCGGTTCGTGCAATCGCAGTTTTGTTTCGCTGTTCGACCGCGTTGAGTGTGGCCTCAAGCATTTTGTAGTGATTTCCGTGATCGATCTTTTCGACGAGCTGTCGCGCAACGGCGAGCCAGTTGAACCTCGGTCCATAAAACTCTCCGGGCACAGTCACGTCAAAGATCTCGGCCATTTCCAGCAATTCCTCTTGCGTGTAATAAAGCTCTAGGACCTCGGAGAGAACCGGGATGTTGGATTTGTCCATCGATGATCGACCGTGCAATCTTGCCAGTTATATCAGAGTGTAACCCCGGTTATCTGTGGGTATTCTTTGCTGATAGGATGCTTTCATGGCAGATGGCGGAGGAGTCAATATAGATCTCGGGAGTGCGTTGCCCTACCTTGAGCAGCGGGTTCTCGAAATATTCGGCAAGGATGCAGCGAGTCGTGAAGCAGCGGAGTGGCTAAATAATCTTCACAAAACTGCGATGGTCCAGGCGGAGCACGTGTACTGCGTCGGCATGCATGCGCCGCTGCCATTCGATAGCATTTATCAGCCCACACGATTGCGAATTGCCGGATCCGAGGAAGCATCGAGGAGTGAATCGTTCTATCACGAAGATGACGCGATCCGCTCGATACTGGCCGGCAGGAAACTTCAGGAGCGATCGATCAGCATTGCCAATTTCCTCGCGAGCAAGGAAAACTCGATCATTTACGCGGGACCCGGTTGGGGCAAAACGACGTTCCTGCATCACATCTTTCGGGTTCACACGAAGAGCAGCACGGTTTTGCCAATTCTGATTACTCTTCGGCGACCCTCAGCAGTCGACGACCTGGAGCGGTTCGTAGGCACGAAGATTCAGAACAAAACCAAGGGACGAATACTTCTTCTCGTCGATGGGTACGACGAGCTTTCGGTTCACGATCGACGACGAGTTTCCGAGGGTCTCCTGAAATATCAAGCTCTCGGCGTTGGAAACTTCATTTTGAGCTGTCGCGAGTACTATCAGGTTTTCCAGCTCCCCGCACGCGAGGTCCGGATTGATGGTTTTACGATCGACGACAAATATCGATTCGTTAAAGCGTTTTTGGCGGCCTATGAATCGAAGCTCGATCCGAAAGAAGTCGTCGATGACTTTGAGGCGCGCGACTTTTCCGAGTTCCTTTCACATCCGCTTTTGCTGACTCTCGCATGCATCTTGAAAACGAGTCGCGCGAGTGTGCAATCGGAAAGCGCGACCCGTCTCCTGGAACGCGCTCTCGATGTTCTGTGTTATCGATGGGATGAGCAAAAAGGCATCGATCGACATGCTGTCACGCCGCTGGACGGACGTGATCGAATCCAGGTTCTAAAGCGAATTGCATACATCGCGAAGTCTCCTCACGTTCCAGGACATCGCGCCGAAGAGTTGGCGCGTAAGCAGCTCGATCTTTTGACATTCGATCGAGTTGATGCCAAGAAAGTCTTAGTAGAGACCGCGCGTTTTTATGGCATCCTCGTTCCGTGCGATGACGGTTACGAGTTCGTTCATCGTACGCTCCACGATTTTCTCGCGGCTCAATATTGGGTCGAGACGGGAGAATTTGCCAGAGTTCGCGAATATGAATGGAATGCGCGGACGGCCTACGCCGCGTGCCGCATGCAAGACGCTACGGAAATTATCGAAGCTGCCCTTTCATCGAAAGACGGGCTGCCGGCCGTCGCCGAAATTCTAAGCAACTCGCCGAGTTTTGACATCGCGCGGATCTCCGACGCAATCATCAAGTACTTCTCTCAGCCGGGACAACTGCTGCACTTCGAAAAGCCGTATACGTCGCGAAGCTCGGTCCCCACACCTGAAATGCGAGTCACGGGAAGTTTGAAGAGCGATTTCGTGCGCCTGGGAAGCCCGAGATTCTTGAATCGACTGATTGAACGTTGTTGTGCGAATCGCACCAACGCCGGCGACATCATCGTCGGATACTGCATGTTGGAGATCCTCGTACGCAATCAACACTTGGAATTTATTACGTACCAACAAGCTCTTGAGGCCTATGGCTCCGATCGTTTCACGTTCAATCTGGTCGGAATCGGGCAGGTTCAATTGGCCTTCGTAAATCCGAACCAACCGCGGTCACCAAAGCGTCCCGCTCTCTCGTTCTAAAACACTTGCGTGAAGTGAGTGCTCCGAACAAATCTAAGTGGTCACTGCGAAAATTCGAGTTGAACTTTCGTGCCGTTGCGTCGCGGTCGGCCGCGTTCGATAATTGCATCTGAAAACAAACGGCCCCGCCCGGTGCTTTCAACGCCGAACGGAGCCTAACCAGATCGCCTGGATTGGAGGCAACATGGCTACACCTAGATTACTAAATAACCCAACGCTTGGGTTTTCCCCGCAAGACAATCACCCTCACATCTATGACGGACAACTGATCGATGCGCTGATCGATCTCGTCGATCGCCGTCGGAGCAAGCGCAGCACACCGATCGGCGGTCGCTGCAATTGCCAGAGCTCAACCTGCAAACATCCTGTCGGAGCGTGCCGTCGCGCGTCCGTCTCACAGATCGAACTGCACGGTCTCAGCTCAAATCTCTGCGACGCGTGCTTCACCCATAACATTCAAATTCTGGATGAACTCGGAGGGGTTGCATGAACGAAGGAATCCTTGATGCCGTGATCGAGATCTCGCGCCGACAAGCGAAGATCCTCGAAGCGATGAGAGACGCGCTCGAGCGCGGCGACAACGACGAGGCGCTCGATCATGCGAGAGAACTTTGTGGACTTCCTCGGAAGTCGAAAACGGACGCGGCTCCGAATGCCGACAAAAACTCTGGAGGAGAAAAATGCCAAAGCAAGCCGAAGAGACGTGCAAAGTAAAGCCGAGCTCGAATCCCTATCCCCGCAATTCCGAACTCGCCCAGGCGTATGAGCGCGGATGGCAGCGAGGATATTTGCAGTCGGAAGAGTTGCTCAACCACGTAACCGAAGTGATCGACGGCGCGCGGTTCTGTCACGAGCTTTTTGCCGGCGCGAAAAAAGTAGCCTGAAACGAGCGGCCGAGCGTGATCCGCGGCATGAGACGCGCTCGGTCACTCTGTAACATCGATGGTCATTACCGCCGGGTGTCCGAGCTCTCGGATCCAGTGCTAAACTTACCCCGATTTTCTCCCGCACATCTCCCGCAACAAAGTCTTCGGAGGATCCATTGCTCATGACGATGGAACGACGACGCGGGCGTCCGCGCTCAACTACCTGGATCGGAAAGTTTGGGGAATTTGTGAATGAGTTCACGGCCGAGCGGATCGCGGGCGAGATCGAGGTCGACATTTCGACCGTGTACTGCTGGGCGCGAGGCGATCAGCGGCCAGGAATCCCAATTGCGATCGCACTGGTTGAGATCGCGCGCGTGGCTGGGAGAGATTTGTCGCTCGAAGACATTTACGAGGGCGATATTCGGAGAGTGAGAGCGCGACTCCGAGCCAACTTATTGCCCACGCTGTAGTGCTTTCGTCGCCGCCTTCGGATTGTTCCCGAGATGCTGCAGCACGATCCGCCCCGCGGCCTTGCTGGAGAGATGTTTCAAGACGATCCCCTCATCGAGACCGATCCCGAGTCGGAGATCCATCGCGTCCGATCGACCGTGTCCCTGGACGAGTCCTCCCTCCGCGAATCGAGGGATCGAGAGTCCGCTCATTGATGGAATGTGAGATCCGCGGTTCATCAGAGCGAGCTCGGAAACGCCGATGCGCTGCACTGCTGCCGCGTTCATCACGAACTCGCCGGCGGAGAGTCGCGCGGGAATCGAATCAGACGTCGCGCTTCCCGGACCTGAAACGAAACCACCGTCGGCGAATCCGACTCCCGTTCCGATCGTGTTCGCGAGGAGAAGCGTCGACGCCGCGACCTGGAGCGCGGCCGCACTCACGCCGAGCGTTGTTCCGGCTGCAATGATCGTCGCTCCGGATGTTGTCATGAGCGTCGATGCTGCAATGAGCGGAGTCGCTTGAGCCACACCGGCCGCGGCTGCTGTCGCGACGGCTTCGCCCCCAGCTTGGCCCTGATGTGTGATCGCTTCAATCAATTTGTGGATGGCGATCTCGGCGATCAATTGCGCTGCAATTTGCTGGAGTGTTGAGATTGCCGTCGAAGCGAGTTGTTTGAACGCATCGCCGACGCCGTGAACCTGATCGATCGTCGAGCCGAGGAAAGTCGACAGTGTCGAGATCCCGGATTGTTCGATGTTGTTTTTGAACTTCCCAAACTCCTGCCCCATAAAGTTCGCATCGGCCGCGAGCTTTTGGATCTGGAGATCGTAGTCCTCGGCTTCTTGCTTTTGCTCCGGTGTGACTGCGGCAGCTTTCATCGCTGCTGCAATTTGCTGGAGCTGGGGGATACGCGCTCGTTCTAAGTTTGCGAGCTGAATCTCACCCTGTATCTGCGAGAGTTGACCGGTTTGGACTTTGAGATCGATGTCTGATCGTTCATTCGCCAAGCCTTGTAGAGCGACTTCGCCTTCTCTTTTGTCTTCATCGAATGCAGCCGATGCGAGCTTCAATTGCTGGATTTGCGCGACCATCGCGTTAACCTGGTCGGGGCTGAGTCCCGCTTGCGTGAGCGATCGGCGAATCTGCGCTTCCTCGCCCTGGATGTTTGCGACCGCTGCCTCGTACGTCTTTCCCTGAGCCGCGAGGATTTGAGCCTGATAGTCGAGAACCGTCTTCTGATGCGCTTCCTCGGCCGAGAATTGCTGTTGATCGAGCTGCTTTTGTTTGGTCGTCGCCTGGATCTTCGCGACCGCGATGTCATTGTCGAGCTTCTGGAGCTTTTGAGTTGCCTGGATACCCTCGGCGGACTTCGGATCGAGTCCGGCCGTTGCAGCTTTCAGTTTTGCGTGCTGTCGCGTGAGGATCGAGAGCTGCTCGTCGGCGTCCGCCTGGGCGAGCTGCTTCCGCTTCTCGAAATATTGCTTGAGCCCTTCTAGCCCTTCGTCGTACGCGATCTGATTCTCGCTCTCTTCCTCGGCGTTCTTTGCTTTCGATAGCGCGAGCTCGTTCTGGAGCTCCGCTTCCATCAGCGATAGCCGAGTCTTGTTCGCCTTGTCGTCGGCGGGCTCGCCGCTGGATTCACGTCCCGTAGGTTTCGGTCGGAGATTTGCTTTCTTCTCGTCGCTCGGGAAGAGTGCGGCCGCTTGTTGCTTCATCAAGTCGGTCGCGGTCGTCCAACGAGATTTGAGATCGTCGACGTCCTGCTTCGACTGATCGATGCCTTTCTTCATTCCATCGCGGAGTGCTTCTCCGGCCGCGGCGAAATGCCCACGCGTGGCGTTTTCGGCTGCCGCTGCAAGAGCCTCGACACCGTTCGCGATTTGCGCGTACGCATCGTGAACGACGTCATACACCGAGAGGAAGATCGCGCCGATGATGTCCCCGAGTGTTTGAAAACCCAGGACGATTCCTTTGACGACCATGCCCGCTTGCTCGCCGAGCTTTTTGAAAGCTCCGACGCCGTCGCCTTCCACGGAATCAGTGAGCGCGACGGCAACGTCTGTGAGAGCTGGAATGAGTCCCGACTCGAATTGCGTCGCGATTCCTTTTCCCGCGCCTTCGAGTTCCGCGAATGCCGCGGCCGCGGTTGCTGCATCCGACGCCATCTCGTCGGTCATGTATTGTCCGGTCCGCTGTGCGGCCTTCGTAACCACGTCGAAACCTTGTCCGGCGAGCGCGTTCAGGACGGGGATTAGAGATTGCCCGCCGCGTCCCATGAGTTGCTGCGCGATCGCTGCTTTCTGGAGTCCGTTCGACATCGATCCTAGGCGATCGGTGACGAGCTTCACGGCTTGGTCGGGACTGAGACCTTTGAAGTCTGATTGTGTGAGGTTGAGAGCTTTGAAAGCCGCCGCTGCCTTCGTAGATCCCTGCTGGAACTCTGTGATGTTCGTCGCGAGTTTTCCGAGAGAGTTGTTCATCTGCTCGGTCGAAACTCCGCTCTCTTCCGCGGCCTTCGCGAACGTTGAAAGCATGCCGGCCGAGAGTCCTGTCTTCTGTGACATCCGCTCGACGTTTACGGATGCGTTGAAAACTTCCTCGCCGAACTCGACGATCTTCGCGACAGCGGCCGCGGAAATGATTGTCTCGAACGCGCTAGAGAGTTGACCGAGGACCGCATTCGCGTCGCTGCCTTGTTTCTTGAGGTCCTGTAGCTGAGAGCCGAGAGCCTTAATCGCGGCCGCGACGCCGGTGTCCTCGGCCGTAAGTTTGACTTTTACCTCTGGAGCCTGATCTGCCATATCACCCGCCGATCATGAAGTCTGAAATTTGAAGAGCGGCCGCGGGTCGAGAGGATCCGCGGCCGAGAAGATTCATGAGCTCGCGCGCCTGTTTTATTTCTGGCACTGAGCGACGACGAACGCCTGGGGATACTTCAGCACGATGTCGCCCATCGTGAACGTGGTCAGTTCGATCATGCCCTGTTTCTTCAATCGGAACGGATCCACGACGAGCTCGAAGCCATCGCCCCACATTCCAATCAGCATCGTCGCAAAGACGCCGAGGATCAGAGCATGGTTGTTCGAGGTTGAACCGCGGACACCAGTCTTCGGAACCTGGTTCGATGACCGCGCCATGTAGCCGGACACAGTGTCGTCGGGGTTCCACACGGGGAGCGCGATTTGGTTCGCGAGCTGTGCGGTGAGCTTCAAGCGCGACTTGATTCCGGGTGTCGTCAACCATCCCGGATCGCCGAGCTGATCTGCGTTCACATCTTCGAGCTGCTCGATCATGTCGACAATGTCGGTGTAATCAGGCACGCCGCCGTTTCCGGTGTCAGCCTCGACGACGAACGATTGGACGCCCGACGTGCTCATGATGCCGGTCGGGGAGTTCGTTCCCGGTCCAGCGATCGCAGCGAAGTCCATCGCCAACGCCATATCGCGCGCGAGATCTGCGCGGACAGCGTTGTCGACATCGATCACAGCCTGGGCGAGCAATTGGCGAGAGTAGCTCGTCGAGGACTGGTAAGTCTTCGGTGAGCTGGGGATCTGTCCGAGCGTGAGGTTCGAATCCGTCACGTCGGAGCCTGGGTTTTCAGCAACCCATGATCCCGTCGCCTTGCCGGTTTGTTTCGGGAAAGCGATATTGTCGCGGAGACCCGAGATAGTTTGCGCGCCGAGTTCTTTCACGCGCATGCGGTTGTACAAAAATTCTATGAAGTCACCGGCCTCAGTGAACTTCAATTCCGCGCCTTTGTTCGTTGTCGCTGAGTCGAGACCCGCGCGCTTCTGGATCCCACGGACGCCTCTATCCATCTGGATTCCCCACGGGATGAAGATGCCGCCGTATCTTTTTTCCGTTGCGCGGACATTCTTCTCGATCGTCTGCGAAACTTCGAGCTCGAAGCAATTTCGCTCCGTGCCCTCCTGAGATTCCGCGCTCGCGAGAATTGCGCGCGCTAGGCGATATTCGCGCTGCTCTTTTTCGTTAAGAGAGAACCGCGACGTGCGATCAAGCGCGGGTTGTGCTGCCGATGCCGTTGCCATAAATCCTCCAATGTTCCGAGGTTTTCGGCGTCAGCGGCCGACCTCGAACTGTTTTTGACTTTCACGATTGGTGCGGGTCCGGCATCATGCGGCCCGAAAAACAGCGAAGCAAAAAAATCAGTTCAAGGGAGAGCTCACGCTCTCACCGATCGGCGCGTCCCACGAAGGGCAAAGTTCTTTCAGCACTCGGCCCAGGTCTTCACTCGCCGAAAGTGAAATACGACTCCACTTCTCAAACTCCGCGGCGTCACCTTGAAGAAAAACTTCCAAACGTTTGTCGCTCGACATCGTGGCGCGACTGAGAGCTTCAAAAAATCTCGAACGCTCTGCTTCGGTTCGCGCTCCATCCGCCGCGCGGAGTAGTAGCGTGAGGAGCTCGGGCTGTTTCTTCACCAGAGGTCCAAACACGAGGCTCGCTTCCACGATCGCGAGAACGTCGCGAGCATCCGCCTTCTGATTTTGAAGCGTCATGCACAGAACCTCAGTTGCGTAATTTGTTTTTGCGGGTCCGCCGATGAAGCTCGGCCCGAAGAGAGAGACGTTGAAAGCAAATCTAACACCAGCTCCCAACAATGCCGCTCTCAGGGGATACCGTTCGTAACTCGGCTTCAGTTCGGAGACCGCATCGCCGCGCTCACGGATGTTATTGGCGAACATCGACGCGCTGCGTCCAGTTGGGACCAAATTGGGACCAAAACCGTGGTTTTTAGGTGGCTTTTTCGCGATTCGAGGAAGGAAAGTCTTCTGAAATCACTACGAGTTGCGTTTGCCCCGTTGGGCTCATAACCCAAAGGTCGCTGGTTCAAATCCAGCCCCCGCAACCACTTACCTATCTTGCCAACCCAAGATAACCCAAAATAACAGAGCTCCCGGGCTGGAGATGCAGTCTTGCAGATTGCGGAACCTTCGAGTTCATGCCGACCTCAGTACTAGTTTTGCTACTTTGCTAACGGCCTCACGCTTGGAACCCATCAGCGCATTGCCATAAATGTTCATAGTGGTGGAGATCTGGGCATGACGCATTAGCTTTTGTTGCACTCCAAGCGGAGCGTCACTGGCGTCTAACCAAGACCGATAGGTGTGACGAAACGTATGCCAGCCTAGTCCTTTAAGACCGAGCTTTTCTCCCGCTGGACGGATATAGTCCTGCTGGATGGGGCTGGCATGAAAGTTTCGGCCCGTGATATGGCTCGGAAATACGAGTTCCGAGCTTAACGCTCGCCGTTTCCATTCAAGCAGAATGACGGCGAATTCCGGATCCAGAGGCAGTTCATCCTCCGAGTATTCCGTCTTTACAGTCCGTGCACGACCGCTCGGCTCACCCGAATGGTCAAGTGCTCGAAATCAATATCGGAACAATGCAATGCCAGTACTTCCTCGGCTCGAAGTCCCAAGCACTCCGCCACGAGTACCATCGTCCGGTAGGATTCCACGAGGAAATCTACAATTCGATGGTACTGCTCGACCGTGAGCACCAAGGGATTCTTCTGCCGTTTGCTGATCCCTTTGATTTCGACTAATTGCATAGGGTTTCGCTGCAATTCGACCATCTCCCATGGCATTGCCTTCTCGTACAGGCGGTGCAGCAATGCTTTAATGTGCCCCTTGGTCTTCGGTGCAGCGGTTAGCATTCTGAGCCATTCCTGGATAGCAAGAGGTTTGATCTGCGCAAGGCGAATTCCGCCCCATCGCGCCCGAATCCGTCCCAGCACACTGAGATATGAAAGCGCCGTGCAATAACTCAGATCGTGATCGCACGACTCGCCGAGACGAGACTTCTTGATTTCGAGCAAATGCTCTTCATCAATGAAGCGGTCAATCAATGCGCCAAACGTAGGCTCGTGAACAGCCAAGATTGGATTGTTGGAGTTAAGTTTTAAGACAAACGCTTCCAAGTGCCGCTCGCGTCGGAAATTGTTCGCCACTTAAATACATAGAGGTTTGCTGTTCGGTTGTGAGATCTTTGTAGCGATACTCCCACGACCACTTGTTCTGCGCCCGCTTGACTTGGCGCAGACTTCCTCGTTGAAATCGTTCCCGCGTGAACTTCAAGGATGGTTTCCTTTCCGGTTAGCGCGGGCGTGATTGTTGTGGAACATCGGCGGCCACGGCATGGACCAGCAAAGTTACAACGATGACAACAATGGACGTTCGCGGCAGTGCAACCGCGACTTATACGTATAGCCCGGTGCTAGCACCTAAAGATCCTTTCGACTTTAGCAGTATAGTTGGAGCGGCTTGGAGCACTTCTGCGGGAGAAGCCGTTGGCCAAGCAGTCAAGAATTGGGGACAACAAATAGCCGCTGGAGCGGGTGTACACGTAACTACAGAGTTGCTGCTGCGAAAAATGGCGAATTGGGAACTCCTATCCATTTTATTATCATGGCGGTTTTTAAAACCCGGATGGAAGTTCGATCTTCCTATCGAACAATTCGGATGCCTCACCGCAGACGGGGCAGTCACGCAACCTGCGCAGCAAGCAATCCCCACTATGTAATACATACCCACCATCCGTGACGTAAACGCAATCTAAGGCCGAGCGGATCAACATTCTCCAGCGGATTGTTATTCACGTACGCATAACGGTTTCCAACTCTCCGGATTGCTCGGGCCAACTGCGGACAAGCCTCCCGATCAGGCGACAACCAACGCCCCTGTACTGGTACAAACTTACGAAGCAGCGCATCGTGAATTTCACGCTGTCTTGATCGTGACCCGCAAATAACAGATTAGCAGTTCCCGCTCATACACCATTTCCTTCGAAGGTGATCGCGTAATTGCAACAATAGCTCTTCGTGATATGACCTCCCTTCGCCAGTTGTCATGGTTGAAAGTTTGCAGTTCGTCAAAACTCTCTCTCGAGAACTCCAGTCCCGTCCAATCTATATCTTCATAATTCACCCAATAGGAGTTTCGTGAGCCAATGTACGAGCGCGGCCGCGCTCCACGATCTACTTGAGCACCCGTATATTGTGGCTATAACCGGGTCATAGGAATCTTCCCTGTTCATCTTAGCGAAACCAGTTCACGTGAAATATCGGTGCGTTGTTGAAAATGTCTAGTTGTGGACGTATTTTGGATTGCCATCATCAGGAGCATTGGTACGGAAAGGAGAAGCCGGCAGCTGAAATGAGTTGTACAGATTGCAATCTGGATTATCAACCCAACCGTAGCGCACTGTGGTCGGATCAGGAACGGCGGGACTAGAAACGATGACGCTGGATCCGACAATTTGTGCGTTCGCAGCACGATAATTCTGATCCTCACCGGCGATTTCAAAACCATGGAGGACTGAGCCCTTCGATATCAGACCTCCCTCCACGTGATCAAAGCTCAGGCGGATCCGCGCGCCTTTCTTTTTCATGCTGCGGTAGATCGGGCCAGAATATGGTTCATCTTTACCATATGCCGAGTGCAATGCTGCCAAGACCAGACGATGGGCCACAACCTGTTTATTCTTGGGATGAATGTTTTTAGGATCTCCAACGTCAATAGCCACCGCCATTGCAGTTTGAGGAAGCGAGAGAGCCTCGAGCTGCGCTTCCCGCAATTCCGGCCAAAGCATCGGCGGGGCATCCGGCTTCCAAAATCCCCATGCGCGTTCTATTTGTGTATCGAAATTCGGCAACTGAACATAAATGAATGGAAAATTGCCTTCACCCCATGTCCGCCGCCAATCCTCAATTAACGCGGGGAACAAAGCACGATACAGTTCGGGACCTGTAGTGTCGGCCTCCCCTTGATACCAAACAACCCCGTGAATGTAATAGGGCACCAACGGCGCAATCATCCCGTTGTAGAGACCTGATGATCGGTGCGGACTACTGCGAAGATCAGCAGGCGACTGGGGAGGTGCCGGTACTGGCCCTCCTGTTGCTTCGGCAGCGTCTGCGGTGGGTTGCCAGATTTCCAGTTGCTGCTTGTAGTCCTTGAGCAGCGAGTCATAATCCTTAATTCTCTTATCAGAATTGACAACGATATGCTGGAATTTTGGATCCGCCTCCAGCGCCTGCCGGCTGATCCATGATTGGGCTGCAGTACCGCCCCAGGCGCTTTCGATTATCCCGATGGGCACATGCAGTCGCCGATAGAGTTCGCGGGCAAACAGATATCCAACTGCCGAAAATGTAGCAACAGTTTGAGGGGTCGTTGCTTTCCAGAAAGCGGTGGTGTCGGTCTGCGGCGTGCCGGTTGATACACGGTTTACTTCGAATAAACGAATCGAAGGAAAGTCCGCCGCGGCAAGTTCCTGCCGGGCGTTGAGAATGCCTCCCGCGCCAATTGGCAAGTCGGGATCCATAGCCATCGCCATATTGGACTGCCCGGAGCAAAGCCAAACCTCGCCGACCAAGACGTTTTCAAGTGTGATTGTGTTTCCCCCAGCAACGGTCATGGTGAACGGACCACCCGCCTGCCATGGGCCGATCATTACCTTCCAATGACCGCTTGCGTCGGCCGTGGTGCTCACATGAGCATTTGCCATTTCAATGGTCACATGCTCACCGGGACTGGCCGTGCCCCAGATTGGAACTTGAGCCCCGCGCTGGAGGACCATGTTGCTGCCGATGACCGCGGGAAGTCGAACCACACCGTGAGCGCTGGCGGCCAATAAGCAATTAATGAGAATGCGGGCAAGCACCATTCCCGGCGCCACCCGGCTCCCGCGAACATAGCGTCTCAAGACAGACTCTCTTTTGGGTTCTGCCATACGGGATGCATCATCCTTTTTGTCGGGTCATCGCATGTGGATTCGCAAAATGTAATTGCTTAGTTCGCGATCAAAGTCAATCGTCGTGGGATCATCAGGTGTTACCGTGGCAATCGGCTTTGCCTGCCCGGCTTCGAATACTTCCATTTCGCTCACGGGCTGAGCAAAATGAATCTTTGTGGGCGCCGATACCACGACCGTAAGTTTCTTGCTGTGGAGCAAGTCCTGGCCGTCATCGCTGGCAATAATTGCCCTCGCGCTGTCAATTGTGTAGAGCTTCGTGCCATTAACAATTACATCGCCCGTTGACTCCACGAAATTAACGCCGCTGGGAGTGTCCTGGGCCATCGCATAATCTTTGAACCCAAGCGTAACCTCCGTATTTTGCTCCGTTTTCAAAACGACAGGCTTCTCCGGTCCCTGCGCAGACTCTTTCGCCAGTACAGAATACAAAGTGCCATCCTCCGTTCGACGGGCAATCACATTTGCATCCTCGGCGCCCTTCACATCGAGGACATACGGCTTGACCGCCTCTTGCCAGTTTGCGCGCGGCCCAATGAAGGTCTGCACGCCTGCTTCTCGTAAGGAGTCCACCACGCTCTGGGATGCCTCCGTGATTCCCTTTGGCGCGATCAGGATCTTTGCGGAATGCGGCACACTGGGCAAACATTCCTCCTGAACGATGCCAAATGGTATGTGTTCGGCCCACAATATCTTGACTGTGTCATCTACTTCCTGCGATCCGCTTCGCGCACCCAAGTATGCGGTGGGAACCACGACATAGATTTTTTCCGACCGCACCGCGCGAGGGTAATGTTCTCCCATCATCCCCAACCGCCCTAAGGCAATCGCGGCAGAGGCGGGAAACGGTGTCCCGTGATAAGTCGAGCCCCAGTTGAATCCGCTTGGCGCAGACCATAGACCTGCAGCGGTCCGGGGAAAATGCTCCACATTCTCATCTAATAACCCTTTCCACGGCATCCAACGAGGATCGGGTTTTGCAACGTCTCGTGCTTCCCGCAAGGGTGTAGGGTAGAAAGACAGTTGTCGCTCGAACCACGAGATGCCCCACTCATAGGACATGGCTGCCGCCGAGCCGGCGGCCAAGGCATAGTGAGTGACGGCGTCAAAGTGGTGTTCGTCGTTCCAGCGATCGTAAATACCAAATTCTTCGAGAATGTATGGGCGATGGGTGCAGGTACAGTCCACATAGGCAAGATCGATGCCCGTACCCTCCGGAGTCCGGTAATCATGCAATGACTCAATGTCACCGTGCCGTTGAGATATATACCCATCGCCGCCACCCGCAGGAGAAAACATCTTTCCGGGAATCACTAACTGGTTGCCTCCAGCTTCCCTGATAGCGCTTGTCATCTCATCGGTCCATCTCTGGAAGAGCAGGCTGTCCCGCATGATCCCATGCTCTTTGGGGATACCCTTCCAGCGGAGTACGTCGGGATCCATTTCGGATGGGTCAGGATCCTTTAAATAGGTTTCATTCGAGATGTCGTAAATGACGTTTCCAGCAGTGCGCCAGCGTCTGGCCATCGCCTGCACATATTGTTTCTGCAGTTCAATATTGTGCAGCGATATTCCATACAGGTTGAAATCAGACATTCCACGAAAATCGAAACTCACATGCTCGCCGCTGGGGCGATCATAGCCAATGGTTCGTGTCCATTGCGTGAAGATTGTGACATCCAGAACGATCCCACGCTGTGCAGCGAGATATACCATGGCATCCATAGCGCGAAGGCTATGCTCATCGAGGTCGGCGTCTGCCCAAATTCGAACCAACCGATAGCCGGTGCGGCGCATCGCTGAAAGGTCTTCCGCCGCTTTCAGCGGATGAAAGTCCCGCCATGTCCAGTCCCACCAGGAATTTGAGGGATAGTAATTCGTCCCCACCCAGAATCCATCCTGACCATCGAGTTGAATGTTCGCTCCGTCCGTATGGATGATAGGCGGTGATTTCAGGCCGCCATCAATAACAACAAATGCTATGTCCCGCCTATCCACGAAAACCGGATTCCCTTCCACCGCCAATTCTTCGGGGTGCACGGGATCCTCCAGGGCCTCTACGCGAAGCGTCCACAAACCGGGCCTCCCATGGGGAATGAAATCAATCAAGGCTTCGGCATTGCTCATGGCATCCGGTGCCCGCCTTGCCTGATTCACCATATGGAAGGTCTTTTCCCCCGGCCCCATTACAGATAACTGGATTGTCGCCGCAACGGCCGTTGATCGCAGATTGCGCACGACAGACCGCACTTGCACTCTCTCCCCCATTCTGTACGAGGAATAGTCCGTTGTCACTGAATACCACTGCAAACGTGCCCGGAAGCGCTCGGCCACACCGCTCAGTAGTTCACGCCAGCCCTCGGCATCAATCGCTTCTGCAGGTTTATCGAATAGAAAAAAGAAGCATTCACTTCCTGAAAACCGGTGCCGTACTGTCGAGGCTTCATAGTGATGCATCAACACTGCCGGATAGCCAATCACTCGTCCGAAACGGTCATGAGCCTCAAGAAGCGGCAGAAACTCCGCGCGAGGCTCCTCGTCTACATTGTGAAAAGGCAATAACTTGGTCGGAAGAATGTACGCGGAAGATACACGCGTGTCGCGGAACTTCATTGCAGGGAATTTGAACGGCGAATGTTCGGCTGGCTGAATTTTGAGCGCTGTATCGGATGGAGTGAAGGTTCCAACCCACAGATCTCGCGGGATATCCGTTCCACCCGCAATCCAGACCAGGCTGTCTCCGCCGGACACATCACTCATTAACTTCGCAGAATCAAGCTTGCTCTTAGGAATGACATTGAAATCTTTTGGAATCTGACCTTCCAATTCGCGAGCAAGGGAATCCTCAATTACCAGTTGAATGGATCGGACAGCGGAAGTAGTGGCGGAAGGGCGCCCTGCAGACTTCGACAGACTCCTGGCCGATTGGGTCTGTGCCTGCGCCACAAAAACCGCGCTGCACACGAATAAACCAACTAGAAAAACAAGATGGGTATATTTTCTGAGTTCGCGGATAATATTCATAGAAGTACTCGTTCTGCCGGTTTTATTCCCCTAGATGGGGAAAAAGCCAGTCGCAGTGGTTTGGCGCCACTGCGACCAAGCTTATTCCGGTTGAGACGTCCTTGGTCTTCTTACCACAACAACTTCAAGGCAAATTGAATCTCTCTAGCGTCTGAGGCAGCGCTCAGAATCTGACCGAACAGGGCGCCGCTGCTAACAGTAGAGTTCGGATTGCCGAAGTTAGTATGGTTGAATGCGTTGAAGAACTCGGACCGAAATTCAAGCTTGAGATTTTCCCGGACCGGAAAAACCTTCATGAGCGCAAGATCCACATCGCTAAAGGATGGACCCCGGAATGAATTCCTGCGCATGTTGCCGAGTGTACCGAACGTTGGAATCGCGAACGAAGAAGTATCGAACCACTCCGCTCGCGTCTGGTTGAATCCGGAGGGAAGATAGGGGCCAACCTGTTGACCATATTGCGACGCCGTCCCGATGTTCGCGTTGTCCGTGCCGGAAAGGACCGTAAACGGCAGTCCACTACGAAGCGTCAGGAGGCCGGAAAGACGCCACCCACCAATAACCTGATCCAGCGGTTTGGATACATCCGAGGCAAACAACCGGCCACGGCCAAAAGGAAGGTCATAAAGCACCGACGTCGTGCTTATATGTGTTATGTCATAGTTTGCAGGGCCATACGAAAGGCTCTCATCAGCCGTATATTCTGGATTGTTGATGTCAGAAGAAATATCCATGGCTTTTGACCAGGTGTAAGACTCAATGAACGTCAATCCCCCGGAAAATGCCTTTTCGAGTTTTGCTTGCAAAGCATTGTAATTTGAACTCGCCTCATTCGAGATCAAGTTAAAGGGCCCAACGTTGTGCAGAGGACGGCGTGCGGAAATCGGTCCATTCCCGGGAACGGCTTGATTCATCCAGGTGTGCACAACCAATTTCCTTCCTCCACTGCCGACATAGGACACCGAAAGCTTCATGTCAGATCTCAGCGCCTGTTGGATTCCCGCATTCCACTCCATCGCGTAAGGGTCACGGATGTTTTCATCGATGAAGGTGTTGGGAGGCGGAACGGCGCCGCCAGCCTTCACCGGAAATGGATTATCCAGGGTGATCGGCGGGTTATTGGGTCCAAGCGCAAGGGTATTCTGTCCCGAAAATACGCCACCCACGCTAAACGGATAGTTCGGCTCGAGTGATCGGATGGTGTTCTGATTGATGTTCTGGTTGTAGTCGTAGAAAATCCCGAATCCAGCACGGAAGACTGTTCTGGCCCATGGATTGTATGCAATACCTACACGTGGAGCGAAATTATTGTGGTCTGGCTTTACGAAGTTTGGCCGCGGAGCATTGGGCGGCGCGCCAGTAATTGGATTTTTTGCCGCCCAGAGATATGCAAACGAGTAGTCGGTCGCATCCGGCTGAGTCAAAGCCAGATTGTAGTCAAAGCTGCCAATCCGGTGACCATCGGCTGTGGGCGGATTGACAAACACATATTGAATACCGGTATTGACGGTAAACTTTGGAGTCACCTTCCAGCTGTCACCCCCGTAACCGATATAGATATTTGTGTGAAGCGTCAGGGCCGGGAAAATATTGGCCACGCTCTGGGTTGGAACACCAAGCATAAAGCTTGCGAGCGATTGACCAGTGGCCGTATTGCCCGGAAGGCTTGTGGAAAGCGGCGAGTACGCTAAGGATTTCGTTCCCTGAAATCCCGTCGTGTGCTGGAAATACATGGTTCGGAAACCGAAACTGAACACATGCTTGTCGGTAATCTTTTTGAAGTCCGCATTGGCCTGGTAAGACGAATCCGGATTCGCCAGTTCGTAGTCAACATAGGAAACCCCCGTGAACGCCGACCCGGAAAAACTCTGGCCCGCAGGCGTAAACGGCGTGGTGTCCAATCCCATATTTGAACCTATGGCCGATGCAAATGCGGGGTCAGGAGGGCCAGGGTTCATGAACGGTATGGTTGCGCGATTGTAACCGCCGGAAAAGTTTACAAGGAACGTGGGACTGAAAGTATGGGTTTCGCCGATCGCGATGTTTCTACCCGTATTAAGGCGAAGAAGAGGATTGAGTGGAAGCGAACCGGGACTGGACTGCCGCGCTGTGTATTGGGAAAAGCGGCCAAATAAATTGTCCTTTTCCGAGAAGGATTGGTCCAGGCGAACACCCCATTGCCAGTTGTCCTGGGTGGTTCCCTGCGGAGTCACAAAATTAGGGGTTCCAGCGCGATTGGGCATTGGGTATAGCGCGTCGAAATATGCGGTAGCTATAGAATTGATCCGGCCCGAGGGGATGATATTGCCTACAAATGGATCGCGAATGTAGCCCTGCGGACAGGCGGAGTTTGCTGTCGTCGATGTGGGATCGTAAATCTGCCCTTGCTGTACAGGCCTGCCCAGACAGTCTGTCCCGATAACGGATCCTAACAATTCAGAAAAATCACCATTACGCTCGGCAGCATCCGGAACCGTAGCTGCAGTCTGATTGGTTACCCGAAGCTTTAGACCTTCATAGTAGGTACTGAAATATGTGTGGCTTTTGCGGCCATCCAGGACGCCCGGCAGTATGACCGGACCTCCCAGGAAATAGCCGTACTGGTTCCTTTTATTCGGGAGCTTTTGTTTCCCGAGAAAATTGTTGAAATAGCCGTTCGCATCAAGGATGTCGTTTCTCAGGAACTCCCAAAGCGACCCATGGAATTGATTCGTGCCAGAACGCGTGACCAAATTTACGTTTGCGCCGGCAGCATACGATGACTCCGCGCCTGTCTGGTGCGACTCGACGCTAAACTCCTGGATGGCATCCGGGGGAGGGGCCACGCTATAGGTGTTGTCGAACCGCATGTTGTTGTCAATACCATCGAGGGTGAAGTTATTCATGTAAGAACGCAGTCCGTTGACGGCCGGACTCACACCACCCGTGATCGTGAAGGAATTTTGCTGGCCAACCTGCACGGGAGAGACTCCCGGCGACAACAACGTCAATTGCGTGAAATTTCTGCCATTTAATGGAAGGCCCACTGCATACTCGTGTTCCACAACGGTACTGAGAGTGGCTGTTGTGGTATCCACCGCGACATCGCTGGCAGTTACTTCCACCTGTTGCGTCACCTGCCCAACTTGCAAGCTGACGTTTACAGTTCGCGACTCATTCACGTGTACCTGAATGTCACGAACCACCTGGGATTCAAACCCAGCTTTCTGAACTTTTAAGTTATAGTTTCCAGGCTGTACATTCTCCATCGTGTACAAGCCGCTGTCGCCCGCCTTCGTCATACTCGCCGTGCCCGTAGCAACGTTTGTAAGGACGATCTCGCAGTCCGCGACTGCGCTGCCTGTAGGATCGGTAATAATTCCGCTTACGCGACCTACAACGGTTTGACCAAATAAATACGAAACGGAAAGAATAATCGCGATTCCAGCCATCCACTTCAAGCGCATGGGGCTTCTCCTGATCTGCACTTCGATCTGCGGTTCCTAGCGAACATGGCAACGCGTGGCTTACGAGGCCGAGCAGTACGGTTAGGCCATGTCAGTCCAAGGACTCGCTTAGCAAAACATTCCGGCAATTTATTGTCAAGTAATTTTTCGAGGGTAGAATAAAACGTTCTGTATTGGAATTTTCGGGATTTTATTCAGAAAAAATTCGCCGCCTAAATCCTGCTTCTCCGGAGACGATTTCCTCAAAGTTAAATTTGCCAGTGTCCTCTCAGATCACTTAAATTTCAGAGTAAAGGCATTTCTCAAATGCGTGCAATACATCTCCGCTGTATGGCCTTATGTAGTTTCCTTGTGGTGGCGGCCTCTGTTGCGAGAAGCGCCGAAAAGCCCGATATTTTTCTCATCACGATTGACACCATTCGCGCGGACCACATCGGCTGTTACGGAGATACTCACATCAAGACTCCCGCTTTCGATGCGCTGGCTCACGACGGGTACCAATTCCAAAATGCATTTACTGCCAGCCCAATTACAAACGCATCTCATGCAAGCATTTTGACCGGTCAGTATCCAAGCGTCCACGGCGTGACCGACTTCGGTGTACCACTGCTTCCTTCGCATGTAACCATTGCCGAAGTGCTTAAAGGCGCCAATTACGATACCGCGGCATTTATCGGCGCTGTCATTCTCGATAGCCGTCAATTGGCGCCAGGATTCGACCGAGGGTTCGATTTCTACGACAACTTTCCTGCAAACCCCAATTCCAAATCCCGATGGAATCGTCTTGAGCGCCGGGGGGAGGAAGTCGAAAAGCGAACCGAAGCATGGCTGCTTCCGAATACTGCAGGGCCCCGCTTTGTATGGATGCATTTATACGACCCGCACGATCCGTATGAACCCCCGCCTCCGTACTCCGATCAATACCGCGATCGTCCATACGATGGCGAAATCGCATATACGGATCATGTTCTTGGCCAATTCATACGCTTTCTAAAGGCGCATAACTTGTACTATTCATCTCTGATTATCGTGGTTGGGGATCACGGAGAAGGACTCAATCAACATTCTGAAGCAACTCATGGCATGTTTCTTTATGACACAACCATTCATGTGCCGCTGATCATAAAGCTGCCCTCAACACGAAATGCAGCAAAGCTCGTTCAGCAGGAGGTCCGGACTGTTGATATTTTTCCAACGATCCTCGAACTCGCCTCCGTCCATCCAGTGTCGGAACTGGCACTGAATGGCGCCTCGCTTGTGCCATATTTCTCCGGCAGCACCGTTTCGCGATCTGCACTGGCTGAAACCGACTACCCGTTGCGCTTCGGAGCAGCTCCCCTGCGAGCTATGCGCGACATGGATTTCAAATATATCGAAGCGCCGAGGCCTGAGTTGTACAACCTTCGTTCGGATCCCTCCGAACTGCACAACGTCTATGCGCCGTGGCATCCCGCAGTCCAAGACCTTCGCGCCGAACTAGCAAAGCATAAGACGAACCGGCATCCGGAAGCGCCCGTTTCCAACGGTACGATTGCAGAGCTGCGTGCGCTTGGATATCTGGGTAATCAACCGGGAGAGACCACCGTGCCGGAACCGTCCATGCTGCCAGATCCGAAAGACGCCATCCAACTTCAAAATCTTTTGCATGCCGCAATGATGAGTGCAGAGGAAGGCGACACTGCAAATGCGCGGGCTACGCTGCTCAATGCTGCTGCAATTGCGCCGAACTCGCCGGCTGTGTTGTCGGAATTAGGCCAGGTGGAACTCGCCGCCGGCGATTATGGCAAGGCGCTGCACTATTTCCAGCAAGCGATTAAGCTTCGCCCCGACGATCCCGAAAGCTATGCGAAGAAGGGAGAGGCGCTGACAAAGATTGGCGATATGCCGGGAGCGCGTGATGCATTTGAGGCCAGCTTAAAGCTGGCGCCCGGCGAGTTCTCGGTTCGCCGCGAACTGGCGAAGGTTTACCTTGCATTGGGCGATCAAAATAAAGCGGCCGATCAACTGGAGGCCGCAGTATTCCAGGCACCGGAGGACAGTGCAATTCGCGTGGAATTTGCGCAGGTTCTTCTCTCCCGCAAAGAGTTCAGCAAAGCTGCGGAACAACTCGAGATTGCCACCCGGGCAACTCCGAGTATTGATTCACTGGAACTCCTGCGGCATGCGTATTTGCATATGGGAGAAGCCGCGCAGGCACAGCGTACGCGCATACGCGAAACTAAGCTTGACTCCCATAAGTCTGCAACCGGCCACGCCCATTGACGAGGCTGATCTCCACGCAAATCATGCACAGGCTTAGTGCCGGGCGGGCACCTGCGCCAGATTGGCATTCACAGAACCGTCCGTGAATATCTCCGTCAGAACGCGCCCTTTCATCTGTTCAGGCTGCTTCACGTGATAAATATGCAGAATGGTTGGCGCGATATCGAAGACAGAAGCGTCAAAGCCCATAAGCCGCTGGCCCTGGCGTATATTAGGGCCCATCGCGATGAATGAGCCGGGCACATCATCGCCATCGGCGAAATCATGCTTGGCGATTACCGGAGTCGTACCGCCATGGTCCATGTGCATATGCGGGTCTTGCTCAAACTCGCGAAGCGGTTTGATTCCGTGATCGGAAACAACGAAGAGATATGTCTTGTCATCCACGTGCTGCAGAATCGTTCCCAGTACCTTATCCAACGCGATGTACTGATCAGGAAACGCATCTACCCGAACGCCGTTGATTTTTGGATTGTAACCTTCGTTAAACGGCTGAATCGGATACAACCAATGTCCAACACGGTCTTCACAGGATTGCGCCATCATGGTGAAATCCGTCGGATGCTTGGTTAAAAGATAGTCGAATAATTTGTTCTGCTGAGAACGGATCAAGTCAACCTTCGCCAACCAGTCATTGATTACTTCCGTTTCGTGGCCTTTGAGTTGATCTGCGCTCGGCATGCGTTCGCAATCAATGTGAAAATCACCCACATTCGCCAGAAGTTCTTTCTTCATGGAACTCGGGTACACTGCGTCTCCTCCTTCTACGAGACTCAGTTTGGGAGAACAGAGCAAGCCATCCTCGCAGTTTTTGCCGCGTGTGAGCATTCCACTGATCATGTATCCATTGACCGGCATAACCGGAAACGTCGCGGGCACATTCGCCATGCCAACCGTCACTCCCGACTTCGACAACAGGGACCAGATCGGTTCCTCCTTCAGCATGTTGGTATTCGCCGTTTTGCCTCCAACCAGAAACCCAGTAATTCCATTTTGTTCCGGTGATGTGCTGGTGAAAATTGTGCTGTACACCTTGGGGCAGTTCGGTGCGGGAACAGTTCGCAACTTCCCGTGCACTCCGTGCGCGATTACGCTCGCCAAATTGGGCAGCTTGCCCGTCAACAGCAGCGGACGCAGAATGTCCCATTCCATGCCATTCACCCCGATCACGATTACTCTGGGCCGGGATGATGTCTGCGAAATGGCTTTAACCGGTGAGAAGGCAATGCATAACGCGCAAATTAAAATGAGACCTACGCAAGAAGAACGTTTCATGGGAACCTCTGTGATTTAAGAATCAAAGGCGGTGCACCTGCAGACTGCCTGATGCAAAAAAAGCCGCCCCCGAGAAAGCTTAGGAAACGACCTGTGCCAATTTAGTCCTACTCCGGCATCGGGATATTATGGTCGTATCTGGTCTGACTTATAGTCCTAGCAAAAATGATTTGTCAAGGAGGAGTTATTCCATGTAAGAAAAATCGTAGACTTGACTTCTCCGGGCGAAGTGTTATGGTCTGACCTTAAAATACCACATCCGTATCAGCTACGATAAGTCTATAGCAAATGAAATGCCGTCCTGATTTCCGTTTTTTGCCCATCGTGTGGCTGGCTTGCCAACTGCTGATCGCCGGAAAAACCGCTGCAGCGCAGGAGAGGCATCCTTCGGTCATCTTAATTTCTGTTGACACACTTCGAGCAGACCACCTGAGCAGCTACGGCTACAAGGCGCTGCAAACGCCAACCATTGACTCGCTTGCCCAGGGAGGAACGCTTTTTTTACAGATCAGCTCCCAAGTCCCTCTTACATTTCCTTCGCACGTTTCTCTCTTGACATCGAAGTATCCTTTTTCCAGCGGCGTTGTTGACAATAGCCAGATACTCCCGCCCCATGCGACAACGCTGGCAACAGTTTTGAAATCGCATGGCTATCGCACAAGCGCATTTGTAGGAAGCTTTGTGCTAGACCGCAGGTTTGGACTCGGCGAAGGTTTTGACGTATATGACAGTCCATTCCAAGCGAATTCTGCCGCTCCGGTCGAACTGGAAAATCTAAAGCGACCAGCGGAACAGGTAATTTCGTCCGCGGAAGCATGGCTTAATCAAAGTTCAGGGGATCCGTTTTTTTTATTTCTCCACCTCTTCGATCTGCACACCCCCTATCAGATACCCTCGGGAAAATCAGAACGGTTTAAAACCAGTTACGACTCCGAACTCTCATATGTTGACGAGCAGCTACATAACTTTCTGAGCTTTTTGAAGGCAAAACAGATTTTTGATAATACCCTCGTGGTATTTCTATCTGATCACGGTGAAAGCCTGGGGGAACACGGTGAAACCACCCACGGCTATTTCATTTACCAGAGCACCCTGCACGTTCCATTGATCTTTCACTGGTCTGCGCGCAAGGCGCACCAGACTCGACTGGTCCATTCCTCCGCCGGCCTCATCGACGTGGCTCCCACCATTCTGGATGCTCTCAATTTTCCCGCTCCCGACACGTTTGAAGGCCGGAGCCTGATGAATGAAGTTCAAGGCGAGTCCAAATCCGATCGCGAGGTATATAGCGAGAGTCTTTATCCTGCGCTGCATTATCAATGCAGCCCACTCCAGAGCATGCGCATCGGCCAATATCAATATATCCAGGCCCCTCGCCCGGAACTCTACGATCTGGAAGATGACCCTCTGGAGCGTGTCAACCTATACGCAAAAAAACCGGCTGTTGCGGCAACGTTTCGTGAAAAATTACGCAACATCCAGGCACGGTTTTCGGCTGCAGGAGCGACTGCGCAGCCGACCATAGATCCCAAAGTGGCCGAGGAACTTCGTTCTCTTGGCTACCTGCCGTCCGCAAGCACTGTAGCTGGCGGCCTTACATCAAAGATTGATCCCAAGGACCGACTCGTCCAATACTCGGAAGTCCACCGCGCTATCACGATGGCCTATGAAGGCGATCTCAAGAGCGCGATCCTTGTACTGGAAAAAGTAGTGAATCAAGTGCCGGAACTGAATGATGTTCGCAATTTGCTTGCAATTTTCCAGCAGAAATCCGGTCGTGACAAAGATGCTTTGGCAAATTTGACGGAAGTTCTGAAAGCCGACCCGTTGAATACGCTGGCCCATTTTAATGCCGGAACCAGCGCGATGAAGCTCAATGAACTCGACCGGGCGATCAATGAATTTCAGGCGGCGATTGTCTCCGCCTCGGCTTCCCATTCCGCGGGCGCGACCATTATTTTGCCGGCCCGCGACATGCTCGGAACGGTATGGATGCAACAGCATCGTTACGACATCGCCAGCAAGCAATTCGAAGCCGTATTGCAGATAGATCCGCGAGACTACATTGCCAACTATTCCCTTGGATGGCTGGCCCGCTCGAAAGGCGATTTGGAGGAGGCTCGCCAGCGGCTTGCGATTGCAGTCGAGACCCAGCCCGGCAACGCCATTGCGCACGATGAACTGGGTACGATTTATCTCCAGGAAGGGAAATTCGCCAACGCCGAAAAGCAATTTCGTGAAGCAATCGCACTCTCACCTGAGTCGGTCTGGCCAAATTACAACCTCGGGCTGACGCTCATGAAAGAACAACGTAAGGCAGAAGCTGAATCCGCATTCCGTAAAGCTCTCGCGATCGATCCTAAATTCCAGCCCGCGCTCAAGGGATTGGATCAACTGCAGCGGCTGCAATAGGTGGATCCACTGAAAGTGGGCAGCACTTCATCACAGAGTCTCATGGAGGCAGCACGAATGGACCGCAGACAATTTTTGCAGGGAGTCGGTATGTCGGCGATTGCAGCATCATCGCCTTTCGCTGTTTCAGGAGCTACAGGTAAGGCCGGATCGGAGCGGCCAAACTTCCTGATCATTATGTCGGACCAGCATAGCTCGCACGTGCTCGGCTGCGCGGGTGATCCCGTCGTGCAGACTCCGAACCTGGATCATCTCTCATCGCGCGCGGTAACATTGCAGCACGCTTATTGCGCATCCCCTGTCTGTGTTCCGTCCAGGGCCGCCTTCTTAACCGGACAACCACCATCCTCCAGCCGGGTTTGGTCCAACACGGGCCGTTTATCTTCCGATATTCCAACTTTCGCCCATGCTCTTGAGACGTCTGGTTACGATACAACACTGATCGGCCGCATGTTGTTTTATGGAATGGACCAGTTGCACGGATTTCGGCGGCGCTTGCTGGGCGATATGGTGCAATACCCATACAATGCTCCGCCAATGCCGAAGGAAATGATGCAGCCTCCACTCTGGGCAACCGGTTACGGAACAACCGCATTTCAAGCTTACGACGAGGCCGTGACCGCAACTACGCTGCAATTTTTGCGCGATCAATCCCCACGCAGTGGTCCCTTTTGCGCTGTGGTCGGCTTCTTACTGCCCCATGGTCCAAATGTTTGCCCCAAGCCCGAATGGGAGTATTACTACGACCGGGTGAAGATTCCCGAATGTCCGTCCGGCTATTTCGATCATTTGCATCCAGCCATGAAGCAGTGGAGAAAGGCGATGCACCTGGAAAATCTAAGGCCCGAACAGGTGCGCGCAGCTCGCACGGGTTACTACGGACTGATTTCTGTTCTGGATCGCAATATCGGACGCATTCTCAGCGAGCTCGAACGGCAGGAATTTGCTCGGAACACGGTTGTTATCTACACATCGGATCATGGAGACAGTGCCGGGGAAAACGGACTTTGGTTCAAGATGAATATGTATGAGGGCGCCGTAACTGTCCCTCTGATGGTTTCCTGCCCTCAACGGTGGAAACCCGGAAAACGGGATAAGATCACGAGTTTAATTGACGTCGCTCCGACACTCCTGGAACTTGGACAGGCAACAACTCTACCGCAGGCTACTGGGCACAGCCTGGTTCCGCTGTTGGAGAATCGCGGCGATCACTGGGCTAACGAGGCATTTAGTGAATATCCTCCGGCGAATGGTGTTCCGCTCATACGGATGGTGCGCACCGGCAAATGGAAGTTGGTGTATTTCCACGGATTTCGGCCGCAGTTATTCAATTTGGAAAATGATCCACACGAGTTCGAAGATCTCGGAGACAATCCGGAGTTTGCAGAAATTCGCGAAAAGCTTTTGCGAAGAATTCTTTCGGGATGGCCGGCGGACCAGGTCAATCAGGAAATTATCAAGCAACAGGCGGCTATCGATTTGGTAAAAAAATGGGAAGCCCAGGTCCGCCCTCCCTCAACGCTCGTGTGGCAGGCTCCTTCCGATGCCAATCGTTATACCCAGGTACCGCCCAGGGGGCCCAATCCCGCAATGAAGGAGTGAAGCCAGAGGAAGTCATTCGGGCTCCGCTTCATTATTCCAATACAGAAACACTATAGTTCACATATGGAATTTTCTTGACACCTTTGCATGGGCACTGTAAACCACGATAGTTGATTCCTGGCTTCGGACAGGAATGCCGGTCCAACAGGTGTTTTTACTCTGATGCGGAGGCAATTATGGAAACTCCTCACACCGCGTTAGGCTTTCTCAGCGTCGTGGCCGCAGGTCTGTTTCAAGGAACCATGCTGACACCCATGGCATACCTTCGCAAATGGCGATGGGAAAACGTGTGGTTTGTCTATGCGATCTGGGCCTATTTGACCCTGCCCTGGGTCTTCACCGCGGCCACCGTACCCCATCTCTTTCAGGTGCTCGCGGCAGCGACGCCGGCAGCGTTAACGCGCACCTTGATATTCGGAGTTTTATGGGGCATAGCCGTAGTGCTGTTCGGGCTCGGCTGTGAAATGCTCGGCATCGCCTTAGGCTTCGCCATCATCCTCGGCTTGGGTACTTCCGTGGGCACTCTTGTGCCGTTGATCCTGCAACATCGCGACCAGGTATTTGCGCCAGCGGGGCTCGGCACCATCGGCGGCAGCGTTTTGTTGACGATTGCCGTAATCATGCTCTCAATCGCTGGCAAAAGGCGCGATGAAGTACTGAGGGGCAGCGCACCTGCTGAACCGGCTGAGCGCCAAACCGGACGCGGCAACTTTGCTTTAGGTTTAATTCTCTGCATTTTGTGCGGTTTATTAAACCCGCTCTTCAATATCGCGTTTGCCTACGGAGCCGATATCCAGGCACAGGCGGTACGTTTTGGAGCTGCACCCGCCAACGCTGGAAACGTTGTCTGGTTGCTGGTTGCCAATGCGGGCTACTTCCCCTCCCTCATTTATTGCCTCATTCTCCTGCGCAAGAACCGTACATGGAGCTATTTCGGAGCAGGAAGTTCGAAGTATTGGTTGCTGACAGCAGCCATGGGTTTTATGTGGATTTCGGGCACGGTACTTTACGGTGTCGGGGCCAACTTAATGGGATCGCTGGGCCCAGTCATCGGATGGCCTGTTCTTATGTCCACCATGGTATTGATGGCAAACTTCTGGGGGTTTCTGGTTGGCGAATGGAAAGGTGTGCATGGGTTTCCCCGCAAGCTGAGCATGGCCGCTCTCGCAATCCTGGTCATTGCAATGTTCACGTTGGGGTTGACCAGCCGACTTTAGTTGCTGCGCTTTGTGACTAGCCCTAATAAATAGTGTGAAGGGCCGCCGCGAAAATTAGTACCTGCTTCGAGTCCCCACGATTCCAAAATAATCTCCATTCGAACATAATGTTCCTCGATTGGATCGGGAACATTGACAGATTACGCAAAAGAGATTGATGATGGGTGCCGATTACGGTCTTAGGAGAAAACATGAAGCCAGTGATGGCGGGAAAGAAATCGAATTACTGGGTTCCCATGGTCGGGCATGCCATGCAGGTATTGCAGACATTTTACGATGCCGGCATGGAATTAAGTTTGAATGATGTGAGTTCACGGGCAAAGGTCAGCAAGACCAGCACTCTCCGCATTCTCTACACGTTGGGGCAACTAGGATACGTGGACCGCAATCTGGACACCAACAAATATCAACTAGGCGTCAAATTAGTAGAGGTATCTCATCGAGCGGTGTCGGGACGAAATCTTATTCAGATTGTCCGCCCCTACATGTCAGAACTGCGCTCGCAATTCGATGAAACAGTCAATCTGGCGGTACTCCGGAATAACGAGATTGTCTATGTGGAAATTCTTGAGAGCCGGCAGTCATTCCGGATGGTGTCCGATGTCGGCGCCCGCGTTCCTTTGCATGCCACCGCCCTGGGCAAAGTTATCGGCGCGTTCCTGCCTCCCAGCACTGTACGGGCAATTCTTTCCAACTCAAACATGGAGCCTTTCACTTCACGCACCATCACTTCAGCGGAACGCTTTGAGCGCGCGCTGCAGCAAGTGAGGAAGCGGGGCTACGGTGTTGACAACGAGGAGGTGGAAACTGGTTCTTTCTGCATTGCAGCACCCATTCTCAACTCCGATCGCCAAGCCATAGCGGCCGTGAGCATCGCCGGCCCCACACACAGAATGAAACCTCAACGACGATCTATTATCCAGCAGGTCCGCAAAGCGGTCGCCTCTATCTCTCATACCGTATCGATATCCGGACTGAGATAGTAAAAACGGGATACGAAGTTTCATCGCTTCGTAGAAAATACTTTGCACACGTCAAGTCCGGTCGTGAGCAATTGAGTGCTTGCGTCGTTTAGTGTGTTTCAGCAGCGCTGCCTTCAGTTGCGGAATGCACCATATATAGGTAAGACCGATACATTTGATTCGTAGCTCGTGTCATGGCAATTTCACAGGTGCGACTGCTTGAAAAATATCCGTCATATTGCGTCGCGCTGATTTCGGATGCTTCGGCGCGGGTGGCGGAGGCGGTCAGTTCCGGAAATAGAAAACCCCGATCTCCGGCGAATCCACAGCATTCTGCGCTTGCCGGCGTTACAGCCTTATGGCTGCAAGCACGTGCGATTGCTTCCAACCGGGAATCGAGCCTGAGTTTTTTTACCGAGCACACGGGATGTAAAGCCACTTTCCCAAACTTCCTTTTTATGCGCAACCTGGGAAGCAATTGGTCATGCACGTACTCAATGCTATCCAGAATTTTCAGGCGATCGAACAACGCCTGATTGGCCGCAGTCAGGTAGGGTCGCGCGGCCCTAAATCCATAGGTGCATGGGGATGTGTCCACCACAACAGGAAGACGGCCGCGTTCCGACCAGTGCCACATTCGGCTGATGGCCCGGTTCACGGCGATTTCATGGGCCTTCCGGAATCCCTTTGAACTGAATGGGGTGCCACAGCAAGTTCCGCGCACATCTTCAGGTATAAAGACCGGCTTCCCGGCTCGACTGGCAAGTTCCAGGAAAATATTCTGAATTGATGCGCACTCGGGTTCATTCGGACTACGGCCCATGGTTCTGGAAACACAACTTGGGAAGTACACACCGTGTGCCTCGCTGCGCTTTGCGCGATGTGCTATCACCGGCGCGGGAAGCGGCATGTCGGACTGCCAGGCGGGCAGAGCGTCTTTAGACAGATGACTAAACGCCCGCGAGAGACTGTTGGCCACTCTGCGGCCTGCGATTTTTTCCCCCAGATGGCCGATACGCAAGCTCCACCGCACGGCGGTTTCGGTCATTGCGAAGTGTTCCGCGAGAAATGCCGCGCAGCGATTCGCCATCTTTGAGTGGGATTCGCTACGCAATTGTTTCACGAGTTGTCCGGTGTCAATCTGGACCGGACATGCGGTTGCACACATGCCGTCCGCGGCACAGGTATCAAGACCCATGTATTCGTAGTCCTGCGACAGGACATGGGCGCGAGCATCTTCACCGCTCTCTTTGAGACGCGTCATCTCGCGCCGCACGGCGATTCTCTGCCGCGGTGTAAGCGTAAGTTCGCGGCTGGGGCAGCGCGGTTCGCAATACCCGCACTCGATACATTTGTCCACTTCCTCTTCGACACGCGGCAGCGGTTTTAGATTTTCAATATGTGCCGTCCGGCTTGCGGCTATGATTACCGCCGGGTTCAAGAGATTCGCGGGGTCTACCAGCCCCTTCAGCTCCTTCATCAGCTGATACGCTTCCCTGCCCCATTCCGCCTCCACAAACGGCGCCATGTTGCGGCCAGTGCCATGTTCCGCCTTGAGCGCTCCATCGTACCGGCCCACGACAAGTTTCACGACATCGTCCATAAAACGTGCATATTGATCAATCGCGCGTTGGTGGTTGAAAGTTTGGCTGAGGACAAAGTGCAGGTTTCCATCCTTCGCGTGGCCGAATAGGATGGCGTCCGAATATCCATGCTTTACAAAAAGCTCGCGCAGGTCGGTCGCGGCATCAGCCAGGTTTTCGACTGGAAAACCGACATCCTCAATGATGACGGTTGTGCCGCCTTCGCGGGTCGCTCCGACCGATGGGAACATGCCGGAACGAATCTTCCATAGCGTGGCCCGATCCTCCGGCACATCGGTGAATACAGAAGGTTGTAATAAAGGCAGCCGGGCCACGGTTTCCTTCACTGCTCGTTTTAGCGCTGGCATTTCCGCCTCGGCGGAGGCATGGAATTCCACCAGCAGGCTGCAGGCATCCCCCGGAAGCGAACGAATAGTAGAAGCAAATCCAGGTTGATTCTCGACCGAACGCAAAGCCAACCGGTCCATAATCTCGATGGCCCGCGCTCCATGTGTATTGAGAATGGGAACTGCCGCTGCCGCTGCGTAGAGATCGGGAAAGAAAAGGATACCGGTATATTTCCACGGAAAATCCGGGACTGTTTGCAGCACCGCCTCTGCAATGAATCCCAAAGTGCCCTCCGCGCCGATCAGCAAATGCTGCAGAATATCCACTGGACGCTCGAAATCAACGAAGGAGTTGAGCGAATATCCCGTGGTGTTTTTGCGTTGGTATTTGGATCGAATTCGTTGGCAAAGGGTCGGATTTGACTGAAGCCGGCGCCTCAGCGCCAGAATGCCTTCGGCCACGGCAGGTTCGGCTACCCTGAACAGATCGTCTGCATTCGTGGCGGATGTATCAATGCATGTTCCGGAGGGCAAGAGGAACTTCATGGATTCCAGTGTGTGATAAGCGTTTTGTGCAACGCCGCAACACATGCCGCTGGAGTTATTCGACAAAATTCCACCCAGCGTGCAGGCGGAAATCGAGGCTGGATCGGGCCCGAGCTTCCGGTGATAGCGCGCGAGCGACTGATTCACATGTCCCCCAATGACTCCGGGTTCCACGCGCACTCGAGCGCCTCCATCTAAAATTTCAAAGCGGCGCCAAAAGCGAGCAACCTCTACCAGGATGCCGCTTGTTACTGCCTGGCCCGAAAGACTTGTTCCAGCCGCTCGAAAGGTTATGGGGATCTGATGCAATCGGCTGAACGAAAACAGAGAGCGGATTTCATCCACGTTCGCGGCCAGCACCACAGCCTGCGGCATCAGCCGGTAGAAGCTTGCATCGGATGCAAAGGCCACCAGATCAATCGGCCGCACAAGAATGCGGTTGGGAGAAATAAATTCCGACAGCCGCCGTTTCAACTCCACCGGCGGAATGCCCGGAACTGGCTCTGAGTTCTCTTCTTTCTCCTTATCCACCATTTGCATCTGCCATCCGCATTGAGCAAACATGAGCGCACGAAAATTGCGTGAACAGGTTTGTCCCGTTATCTACCGTGGAGTTTTCAATCTACTGCTTCGCTTGTGTGGCCTGGTCGTAAGCGACGAGCTTCTGCTTCGCGGTCCCCAGACTATCGATTCCCAATTCCACTATGTCTCCTGGTCGCAGATAACTGGGAGGCTTGCGGCCCAAACCCACTCCTGATGGCGTGCCAGTTGAGATCACATCACCAGGCAGCAGCGTCATAAATCGGCTTAGATAGCTCATGAGAGCCGGAATATTGAAGATCAAATCAGAAGTGTTTGAGCTTTGGCATTTTTGCCCATTCACGTTAAGCCATAAAGACAAAGTATGAGGGTTGGGAATCTCATCCCTTGTGGCGAGAAACGGCCCGAGTGGCGCAAAAGTATCGAAACTCTTCCCTTTCACCCACTGGCCGCCGTGTTCCAGCTGATACTCTCTCTCGCTATAGTCATTGTGCAGGCAGTAGCCCGCAACGTGTTCAAGTGCGTCTTGCTCACTGACATAGGTCGTCCGTTTACCGATCACTACTGCTAACTCCACTTCCCAATCGGTCTTCTTTGAACCCCGGGGAATAAGAACATCATCATTCGGGCCGGTTAAAGATGAAGTCGCCTTGAAGAAAACCACCGGCTCTTTTGGAATCTCGACGCCCACCTCCAATGCATGCTTGCGATAATTCATGCCAATGCAGATGATTTTGGATGGACGTGCAACGCATGCGCCTACGCGCTCACGTGGATCAATCCTAGGACAATCTTTTTGATGAGAGGCGAACCACGTCTGCAGCCGCGCAATGCCATCCGATCCAAAAAATGCTTCGTTGTAATCCTCCCCAAACTGACTGACATCCACGCGTTCTGCGGTGGCCAGAACCAGTCCAGGCTTTTCTTTCCCCCGTACGCCGAATCTGCACAGCTTCAATGAAGGCTCCTCTCATCGTTAAGATTCTCCTCTCTAAAAGGAGTTAAAAATTGGACGACCATGATGGAAGTTGACAATGCGGACGCTTTTAGCGCATTCCGTCCGGCATGCGCCAGCCCGCAGAGAGATCGGCCATTACTGGAACCAGGCCTTGCACTCCGGGCCGCACTCGGAATAATCCGCCACCGAAATATCCATTGTTTCCGTCATATCGTTCCGGCGCGACAGGAATCACCTCGGAAACCGCCGCCGAAGTCACGTATAACTCGTCCAAGTCGGGCCCTCCAAAGGCCGCTGCCGAAGTTTGTTTCGCCGGCAACATAATTCGCCGTTCGACGACGCCATCCGGATCGTACCGAACCACGCATGAGCCATACCATTGTGCGGACCACAAAAATCCCTCCGCATCCACCGTCAATCCGTCGGGGATCCCTTCGTCCGATGGTACCCGCACCAGCACACGGCGATTCTTCACGCTTCCATGTGCGAGATCGTAGTCATATGCGTAGATTACGCGTCCAACCGAATCCGCAAAATAGAGCTGATCATAATGTGGAGAGAAAGCCAGTCCGTTGGCAAGATGAAATCCCTCATCCAGAATCGTTCCAACGCCCCTGTTGTCAAACGAAAACAATTTTCCCAGCTCATAACGTTCGCCTGGATGGTAGAAGTTTGAACCGGCCAGAAAGCGGCCCCTGGAATCACAGCCACAGTCGTTCATGCGGCAGGCGAAGCCATTGACCTCCTTCGCAATAAGCACGGGATCATCGCTGACATTCCACAGCCATACGCCCGATTTGTTCGCAATTACAAAGCCTCCACTTTGGTCGCGGCGAAACCCGGTGATTTGCAGGTGTTCGCGAACCACACGCGCAGCGTTTTTTCCCCGGTCATACCGATAGAAGCGGTGCCCCATAAGGTCTGTCCAATAAATAACGCCATCGGACGGGTCCCACACGGGGCATTCACCGCATTGATCGCCGAAATCCGCGAGCAATTCCACTTCTGTATTGCTCATGATTTCACTCTGAACCAGTCTTATTTAATTCAGTAACGGCTTTCTTCATGGCCCGCAATAATTGCGGAGTATAGGTCTCGACGTTGGCAAATCCATTTTCGATCCGTTCGTATGGAGTCGCTCCAGGATTTGCACCGAACGGCTCCGTACCGTTGCCAAACGGCCCTTGTTCCGCCAGCACATGATTAATTTCTGGAACATTGAGCTTGCGAAGAGCGTCAGTCATACCGAGAAATCCCCAGTAATTTTCATATCCGGTTTTTTTTTGCCAGATTTCTGAAGCCGCCACAAACTTTCCCAGCGCTGGGCCAACGTTCTTAGCTGCCTTTTGCGCACTGAGAAAATCTTCATACGCTGCCTTCACATCAAGTTGTTTGGAGAGATCATCAAGAAAACGTTGCGGGCTGCCAAACAGTAATCCGCCGAGCGGTCCGGTGGAAAGCTTGCCTTCCGATAACGATTCCATGATTTCGGCATTCTTGCGCATCTCGGCCGGGTCATCTCCTGCGATTGCCTTCCATGCCGCAACTACTTTCTTCCCCTGGCCGGGCAGAAGATCGTTCGCAAACTGCGCAAAATCTGCGTCGGTAAGGCTTTTTCCCGTCGCGCCCCGCGCAAAAGCAAAAGTATTCGGGAGTTGGAGGCAATGGTTTTCCGCGTTCCCCATAACACCTCGTGGCAATCCACCCTTTCCCCCCTCATAGGATGCATTTCCCTCAAAATTTGTAAGGGGGAATGACGGCTCGTGTTCGATCACCCCGTAATTAAAGGCGATGCTCAAAGGCTGCCACTTCGGCTCCAGAAGAACGCCACGGCGTGCACCCGCCAAGCCCCAGGGCGCCAGTCCAGCCTGGCTGGCCATAGTAACTGCCTGCTCATACTCTTCAGGAGTGGACCACCCGAATTTCCCCGTGGCGTACCAGCGGCCATATCCCGGCCAACCCACATGCACCCAATAGATGAGTTCAATGCCAGGGCGAAGTTTGTCGAACAACTTCCTGTACTGCTTAAGAAGGTTGACGAATTCGGAGTTGCTGGAGTTTGGATACCCGCCGGGGTCACTGTCAATGATGGCAAAGGCATCAGCGGCCTTCAAGAAACGGAGCGACTTCTCGCGCCGGCGCATTAAATCCGCCACTGCCGCGGGATCCGCCGGGTTTATAAAATTCTCGGTGTAATAGAAGTGACGCTTCTCAAAAGCAGCCTTTCTTGCGACTTCATCCTTTGGCACCACATTTGCGCCTAGAACAAGCACAACGCGCATGCCGAAATCCTTATGCAACATGTCAATTACCTGCGCCGTCTTATGCAAAGCCGCAAGGTCACTGGAGGTGGGAGGGTCGGGCATGATTCCGACCATTGGCCAAATCATGATTGTGTTGAAACCAAGTCTGTGCAGTCCATCCGCATAGCCTCTCCAATCCTCAAGGGTCCACGTCCGCGCAGCATAAGGGTGGTTATAAGGCCAATGCTCATGAACATACATGCCCATCACAGGAGGTTCAGTTTTCTGCTGCGCCTGACACACTCCTGAAAGCATTACGACAACGAGCAACAACGCGGCCATCCGGCCTGCTGCGTTCTTTCTCTCCCGGCGTATATCTAAGTACATTGGTCTCCCCCCAAAACTGAAAGTGCTCGGTGCTGCCTTACATTTGAAATTCGTTTTTATTCTGGCGAAATTCAGCCGAATCATCCTCGGGAAACACATTGGCCCCCGGCGGCGCCTTCCATAAATCCGGATCAGGCGGATGGGTTTGCCTCGCCCACTCTGTAATCAACACTCTTTCGCGATCACGAGCGGCAACTTCACTGTTGATCTCACTGGCTGACCAGTTGGCGGTAGCCAGAGCGGAAAGTTTCTCGCGAATGCGGCCATGGGTCGCATCTTCGCCGAGGTCGTTAAATTCATGCGGATCGTCTTTCAAGTTGAACAACTGCGGCCGCATTCCATCGAAATGCACCAGCTTCCAATCACCCCGCCGCACCATTCGCACCGCAGGGACGTGATAATTGGCAGGCAACTCACTAAAAATGGGATTTTCCCAGCTGATCTTCTCGCCAGCGATCAATGGACGCAGGCTGCGGCCCGGCGAATCGGGCATCGGCGAGGCTCCAGCGATTTCACAAAGGCTAGGAGCCACATCCATCAGGCTGACAACTTCCGAACGCCTCTGGCCGACGGGAAATTTGGACGGGCAAGAAATAATCAGCGGCACTTTCACCGATCCTTCATAAAAATTGAATTTCCACCACATGTCGTTTTCGCCGGCCATTTCTCCGTGATCGCTGACATAGACGATGATCGTGTTATCGTCTAGTCCCGACTGCTTCAATGCATCGAGAATCTTGCCGACGTTGCGATCCATTTCAGAGACAATTCCGTAGTAGCCAACGCGGCCGCGGCGAATCTCCTCCTGCGTCAATCCCACCACGTGATAATCTTTCCGCCACGTCTGCACCGCGGGATGCAGATGATTCAGATATCCCGTCGGAACTTCAGGAATGCTCACGCGATGGTAGTAGTAATCCCAGTCCTCCCTGGAGCAAACAAAAGGCGGGTGTGGCAACACAAAGCCCACAACAGCACAAAATGGTTTGTCGCCATGGGCAGCGCTGTGGAGATAGTCCACGGCCGCGCTTGTAACGTCTGTATCGTAGGCTTGATACCCTGTCTTGCCCGGACCGGCCACCTGGACCGAAACGTTCGCAGCGCCCGGTATTAGAGGTTGTGAGAGTCCTATGCGCCCGTCCGGGTACGAAGGAACGACGTCGCCAACTAATCGTTGGTCAAACCCGTGATTCTGGTCCGGGCCCAGGAAGTGCATTCGGCCTATGAGCGCAGTTTCATAACCTGCGGCGCCTAATGCATGAGCAAAAGTGGGTCGGTCGGAAGGCAGCGTATCATCGTTGGTCCAGACCTGGTTTTGTGAAGGAGACCGGCCCGTCAGAAAACTCATCCGCGAGGGTACACACACGGGAGCGGCGCAATACGCATTCTCAAAAAGCACTCCTCGCGCAGCGAGTGCGTCAAGGTTGGGAGTCCGCACGACCGGATCGCCATAGCAGCCCGCAACGTGCGAGCTATGTTGATCGGTCATGATGACGAGAATATTGGGCTGTCTGGGATTTCTTTTTTGCTTTGGACTATTAGTGTCGGATTGGGGTTTTACTGCGTCCGATACCGGAGTTGCCGGATTTGACGAACCGATAACACTTCCAAGACCACCCGCGGCAAATAACTGGAGCGCGTCCCGCCTCGTGATGAATGAAGACATGAGCTTTTCTCACCAGCGCCCTTTCTTCTCGATCAAACTGCCGCAGGCCCCAATGGTGGTTTTCTTGTGGAAGTGGCGCGCCATCGTTTGGACTGACCCGATCAGACCATATTTATTGGTGCTCGTCAAGGCCATTTTTCTTCCTATTGCTCTCAACCGGCAAATCGATTACAAGACGTTCGATCCGTTCGCAGAATGCAATAAGATTTTTTCAGTTGGCAATTGTGCGAAACATGCTCTGGAAGAAGCGGCGCTGCCCTTCGGGATCGATGTTTCACTCGTCCTAAGGCTTCTATCTGTAGTAGCATAGGACAGTCCTGGTCAGTCACATTTTTGGCCAAGGATATACTATGAAAACTGTTGATAGTAACAGCCCTGTACCTGTAAGGCTGCAACTGCGCACTATCCTCACTGAAGAGATTCGAACTGGAACTTTCCCGCCCAACCAACGAATTCCATCGGAACGCGATCTGGCTGAACGTTACGGAGCCTCCCGCGCCTCAATTCGCGAAGCGATCATGGAACTCATCAGTTCAGGCGTTTTGTTTCGCGCTGGCGGGCGGGGGACGTTCGTTTCCGAAGACCGCCCTGCAGCGCCAATGGTCGAAGATCGCTTGCGGCGGATCGGATTCTGGATCAGCGCAGAGATATTCCATTTTGTGCAAGTGGGATATACGCGGATTCTGACTGGAGTCCAGGAATTCTGTCGCGAACACGATTACGCGCTCGATTTTCATGCTGTGAATGAAGACATGGAATCGCTTGATTCTTTGTTCCGCGAAAATACTCAACAGCCTTCTGCGAGCGGTCATATCATTGCCGGGGGATTGCGAAATTCCACTTTTGAGCGCGTCCAGAACTTGGGAAAGCCCTTACTGCTTGTTGATCCACTCACGCGGCGGAAGGTGGAAGGCATTGACCGAGTACGAATTGATTATGCCGGCGGTACCCGTGAAGCTGTGCGGCACCTCGCGGACCTGGGACATCGGGAAATTGGATTCATTGGCTTTCCAAATTCTGAAAAGTATGAATCGTATTGGACCGCTCTTGAGGAACAACAGTTGCAGTATGTGCCGCGCTTTGTTCAATTTTTCGAGATGCCGGACCTTGCGCCCAGCATGATGGCAGGATTCCAGTCCATGAATGTTCTGCTTGCCAACCCGGCGCGGCCAACTGCCGTATTGGTGGCGAATGATTGTATTGCACTCGGCGTGCTGGAGGCGCTCTCAATCGCGGGCTTGTCCGTGCCCGAAAACATGAGCATTGTCGGGTTTGACGACATCGGGCAGGGCGCTGTTCCACTCACCACAGTAAGCTGCGATCTGGTAGATACAGGCAGGCTCGCGGCTTCGAAACTGCTGGAACGCCTGCAAAATCCCGAACGCCCCGCCGAGGAAATCACAGTGCCGGTAAAGCTCGTTGTCCGCCGCTCTACGGCAGCGCCAGCATCGCACCATGCCATTGCCGCTCTTAACGCGCCCGGTAATCGTTGAATCCTGGACTTACGACATTCAGCAAGTCAGTGTTCGCGAAGAACCTTAATCCATTCTGGCCCAGGTTGTACGCATGGCCTCGAGCAGTCGCACGGTTTGCGTTTCCGCAATCGCATACGAGTGACGAACCTTCTCAAATCCTTCGCCGGGAATCTCAGGCGTCCAAGCATTGTTGATCTCTGGCAAATTCAGCTGCGTGGTTGCTTCTTGCAATTCTGGCCAGCGCCAGCGACATTGATATCCGTGCTGATGCTGCCATGCTTCTGCGGCGTCCAGAAAACCTCCAAACGCAAAACGCACGTCTTTTCCATTTCTGGTCGCGCTAAAGAATTCCTCTGCGCTCGCTTTGTAATTCAATTGCAGCAGGAGATCATTAAGAAAACGCTGGGGAGAACCAAAGAGCAGCCCCCGCAAATCGCCTGTCTTGTGCGAACCTTGCGCAGCCAGTGGAGCAATTACGCCCGCGATGCGCCTCATTGGCTCCAGATCGGATCCGCCCAGTGCCTCCCAACTCTGTACGATTATTTCCTCGTGGCCCGGAATCAGGCGGGAGGCGAATCCTAAATAATGAGAACGCTCGCAAGGTAGGGATTGAGCGCCACGAGCAAAGGCAAATGTGTTGGGAAGTTGCACACAATGCGTTTGAGCATTTCCCATTACGCCTCGCGCCGCACTTGTATGTCCTCCGTCATATGCCTTCTTGCCCCCGAAATTGGTAAGCGGAAAGGAAGGTTCCTCTTCGATACGGCCGTAGTTGAGAGCGATCGTGCGCGCGCCCAGCCCTGCCTCTTCAGCATAGGCCAGATGGGTGGTTGCGATTCCCCACGGCTTGGGATCGAGTTTTTCTAATCTGGCAAGTGTGTCTTCAAAGTCCGGCTTCGTTCCCATTTTGAATACGGCTGTTTCGTAGTAATGGCAATAGGCGAGCCACCCAGCGTGCATCCAGTACAGCAGTTCGATGTCCGGCCGCAATTGATCAAGCATTTGACGGTACTGACCAAGCAACCCCACGAATTGTTCATTGTTCGAGCCTGGATATCCTGCAGGATCGCTGTCAATAATGGCGACGCCATCCATTTCCTTCAAAGGTTCAAGAAATTTTCGCTTGGTCTCAAGCATCTGGCGGACGGCATTCGCGTCGGCAGGATTCACGCGGCGGTCGCAGTAAAAAAAGTGCCTTCGTTCGTAAGTATCTTCCGCCGCTTCTCGGTTGATGGCCATGATATTCGGACAAAGTGTTATCAAAACCCGCATGCCGAATTCGTCATGCATCATGCGGATGATCCGGCTATGCTTGCGCAGACTGGCACGATCGTTGGGAGTCAACGGGTCTGGCATCACTTCGATCATCGGCCAGACCATGACTGTGTTGTAGCCTAGTAGACGCAATCCCTGCGCATAGCCGCGCCAGTCTTCCAAGGTCCAGGTACGCGCGGCGTATGGGCGGTTATAAGGCCAATGCTGATGAATGTACATTCCCAGCATCTTCGATTTTCCGGAAGAAGCTTGTGCGGCAAATAATCCTTTTGAATACAGAGCCAATAGAGCCGCCTGCCCTGTGCTCGCGAGAAATCGCCTCCTATCCACGAATCTGTCCTCCCTGCGCGAGAGAAATCACTGGTTTGTTGACTTCGTAAATGCCACATTCGAGTTCCGTATCAAGCGAAGCACCCGCTGTGATCTCCGGCAACAATCCCTCGGCGATGCACTCCGGCATGGGCTTGAACGGGCAATTGAAGGGTTCGAGAGCAAGGTTGTAAGTGCGGTTGTAGTAGGGATAATCTTTCGCCCCGCCATAGACCTGCCAGATCCATAAGTAAGGAAAAGTCTGTCTGTCCCAGACAAGGCCAACCGCCAATTCTTGTGCGGGATTACGTAAGGCGCACCAGCCCTCGGAGAACTTGCTGTAAACGCCGACGCGTTCAGATTTGTCTTCCGGGCCGGGTACGTTTGCACCGCTGGAGAACCCCTCGCCGCGCGGCAGTTCAATCACACATCCGGGTTCCAAAAAAGGGGCGCCGAATGCAGGGTGATGACCCCATGCGAATGGTATTGTCTGAAAACCGAGGTTCGTAAATTTTTCTTCCAGCCTCAGGACAGAAGAATCTTTTTCTAAAATCATGCGGCGTATAAGCCGGAATGGTGTACGCACCGTCTCGACTGTGAACTCCACTTCAATCCGGTCCTCGCGGTCACAAACCACCGCCACATCCCAGGGGAGAAGAGCTACCTCTCCATGCTGTCCCTGACTGGCGCCCATGACTTGGGCAGCTGGCCCCGCGCTGGGAAAAATTTCCTGCCAGCCGCCGGAATAATAGTCGAGAAATGCTCCCTGATCTCTGGCAACGGTAGGAATGTATTCCCCAGGGAGCAAGCTCTGCGGCGCATGCCAGAGCACGTCAAGGTCGCGTGGCTTGTAACGAAACTCAATGATGTCCGCTCCCTTAGAAGCAAGCACTCCCACTTTTATTTTTTGATTTTCAAGAGTGATCAACTGATGGCCGCGCCAGACGAATTCCTGAACGCGGCATCCGTGGAAACGGTTTGCATATCGCTTCATGACAGCCTCTGCATAACACTGCCGATTGCCTTCAGCGTCTGCTGGATCTCACGCTCCGTGTGAGATGTTGAGACATACATTCGACCGTCGGGAAGAAGAAATAATCCTTCATCGAGTGCCAGGCGCAGATACTTCTGCAGCCGCGCTTTATCGTCGTACAACGTATCCCGGTAGGACCGCAGTTCACTCCGCGCAGTGAAATGAACCGAAAAGGCCGCTCCGAATCCCGTTACTTGCACCGGAACGCCGGCGGAAAAAGCAGCATCGCGAATACCTTCCATCAATTCGATACCAAGCCGGTTTGTATTTTTCAAGGCTGCGCCCTCATCGCGCGCGATTTCATCAAGAGTTGCACGGGCAGCCGCTGTTCCAAGCGGATTGCTGTTGAAGGTCCCTGCGAAAACGATTCCCTCGGTAAGGAACTTCTCCATGATTTCTTTCTTGCCGGCAAGCGCGCTCATCGTCACTCCTCCGGCAATGGCCTTACCCAAGGTGGCCAAATCCGGAGTGATGCCGAAATAAGATTGGGCGCCACCGGGAGCAATCCGGAAACCGGTGATCACTTCGTCAAAGATGAGCAGCGAACCGTATTTCGCAGTGATTTCGCGGAGTTCTTCAAGATATCCCTTCTCCGGCATAAGGCAACCGCTGTTGCACAAAACAGGTTCGGTAATCACTGCGGCAATTTCGGACCCGTGTTTTTCAAATATCTTTTTCAGCAACTTCGGATCATTCCACGCAGCCACCAATACGTTTTCAGCTGAATTCGAAACCTGGCCCCGCGACCCAAGGACAATATTGGGGGTCTCCAGTGACCCCATCTCCTGCAAACTGCCGCGATAGCTAAGTAGGACCGAATCCAGCCAACCGTGATAGTGCCCTTCAAAGCGCAGAACCAGATTACGACCTGTATGTCCACGTGCCAATCGAAGCGCTGCCTGAACCGCTTCTGTCCCCGATGAAGTGAGCAGAACTCTTTCTGCGCACGGAACCATCCCCTGGATTCTTTCTGAAACCTGAAATTCCAGTTCGTGCTGCGCTCCATAGGCGAATGGCAGTTCCGCTTGGCGGCGCATCGCCTCGGTCAATTGCGGATGACAGTGCCCCAGAATGACCGGCCCCCAGGCCAGCACGTAATCGATATACTCATTTCCATCCACGTCCCACACTCGTGGTCCGCGGCCGGATTGCATGTACAAAGGAACCGGGGCCTTGGCCCGAAACGGACTGCCCGTACCACCCAATAACGACTGTTGCGCTCGCGCAAAGAGTCTCCGCGACCCAGCATATCGATCTTCCGCTGCGTTCAACTAGTTCTCCCCATGACGCGAATTTCCGGAGACAAATCGGTCTTCATGTCCGTTCAGTACATCACCCAGCCACCATCCACATTCAGTGTCTGGCCGGTCATTCCGTCGCTCAAGGGACAACTTAGGAACACGCAAGCATTCGCAATATCGGCTGGCATAATCCGTCGCCGCAGGCTCTGCAGCGGAATCACAGCCTGTGCGTCTTCATCGGAAACAACGGTACGTTCAGATTCGGTCTTTACGGCGCCCGGAGAAATGCAGTTCACGTGAATTCCTTCCGGCCCCAGTTCGCGGGCCAAGGCGCGCGTAAACCCGATGATCCCGCCCTTGGCTGCGACATAGTGAGACAACGGATCTTTACCCAGAAAGAATGTAACCGAGGAAATATTGACGATGTGCCCCTTGTTGCGCGCAAGCATGTGCGGTACTACCAGCTTCGTCATCTGAAAGGTGCCTTTCAAATTGACGTCTTGAATCTCATCCCATTCCTGCTCCGTCATTTCCACAAAGCGGCGGCGCGGATACATTCCCGCATTGTTCACAAGTATGTCTATATACCCGAATTTTTGAATGGCGAATTCCACTGCTTTGGACAATGCGGCTTTGTCCCGAACATCCGCATGGGCATCGAAGGCTACTCCACCATTCTGCCGAATGCGCACAGCGACTGATTTTGCCCGCTCGCCATCTTTGTCAACAGCAATGACGATGGCGCCCTGCTGCGCAAACACTTCGGCAATTGATTCGCCTATGCCAGCCGCTGCGCCGGTCACAATCGCTACCTGATTACAAAGCAATGTATTTGATGTCATATCAGGTCAGACCATACTCAATTTTCTGCTATCATGTCAAGCCAATATGAGAATTGCAATTGGCCACATTATTCAGGAAACCAACACCTTTTCCCCCATTCCTACCACTCTGCAGGATCTGCAAATATTCCGGGGTTCCGGAGTCGAAAGTCGATTTCGCGGAACACGGACGGAAACCGGTGGTTTTTTGGATGTGCTTTCATCCGCGAAATGCGATGTCATCCCATTATTTGGGGTGGATGCGACTACCGGCGGCCTGCTACGGAGAGATGACTACCAGGAAATTCGCTCCATGATTCTGAACGAACTGGCAAGCGTCCTTCCGGTGGATGGCGTGCTTCTTGCGTTGCACGGCGCGATGTGCGCCGACGGAGTAGATGACATAGAAGGCGATCTGCTGGCTGCGGTCCGGCGGCTGCTCGGACCAAAAATTCCGCTTGCTGTGACGCTCGATCTGCACGCGAATATGACAAACGCGATGGTTGCGAATTCACAGATCATCGTGGGATACAAGACTTGGCCGCACGTGGACCATTACGAAACCGGCAGCGCTGCCGCCCAATTGATGCTGCGCACACTCGCTGGCGAAATTAAACCCGTCACAACTATGCGCAAGCTGCGTATGATTCTTCCCGCGGAGAACATGCAAACCGGGAAAGGCCCGATGGCGGAAGTGTTTGCCAGCGGCGAGGCATGGAGACTGCAGCACCCGGAGGTACTTTCGGTTTCTGTTTTTGGGGTACAGCCCTGGATGGACGTGGCGGAGATGGGCTGCGCAACCCTTTGTGTAGTAGACCACAATTTACAAATTGGACAACAATGTGTGGATTCCATCGCAATGGCATTTTGGGAGCGCCGCGAGAAATTCGCAGCGGATTTAATTAGTCCCGCGGAGGCCATTGAAAAAGCATTAGCTATGGATGGTGGTCCCGTGGTGCTGGCAGAACCGTCGGATAGTCCGAGTTCCGGCGCGACTGGAGATAGTGCTGAACTGCTGCGCGAACTTATGACGCGCGCATCCGGAGTTCCAGCTGCGATATGGATTTGCGATCCTAAAGCTGTTGCGGAAGCCTGGCAAAGCGGGGTCAAAAGCAGAATTGAAACGCAAGTCGGCGGTCAGCTCGATCCATTCGATCACAAACCGTTGCCAATCAAGGCAACTGTAGAAAATCTTTCAAACGGAGAATTTACATACACCGGCGTTTTTCGGCGCGGCCTAGTCGAACGAATGGGCCGAACTGCTGTATTGCGCGCGGGTCAAATCACAATCCTGATCTCTGAGAAACCAGTCGCAAACATTAGCGTGGACCTTTTTCGAAGTCAACAAATTGAACCCAAAGAGCAAAAAATCATCGTCGTAAAATCGCCGGGTGGTTTTCGGTCGGAATATGAGCCCTTTGCGAAGGCGATTTTTCTAGTTGATACCCCCGGCGTCACAAGTCCAAATATCAAAAATCTTCGCTATGCGCGGATTTCTCGACCTATTTATCCCCTCGATGAGATCACTAGGCCATTCGGTACTTGACACTTAAGCGATTTCCCTTTATGGTCAGACCTGACATTACCAGATAGCCCAGTGAGGGGCGAGCGGTTGAAAGGAACCAGGAATGCGCGTAGTTGACATTAAAGTCACTCCCGTAACAGTCCCCATGGAGGCACCCTTGCGCTGGAGCATGGGTGTGGAAACGGGGACGACCCGAGGCATTATTGAGCTGTTTACGGATGAAGGGATTATCGGCATTGGTGAAACTTATGGCGGCAATGCAATGGAACACGCGGTCGAAACCGCTAAACAATACATTGTCGGCCTTGATCCTTTGGAAATCGGAGTTCTGCAACACCGGCTCGGCGTTTTCCGGATCGGCTACGAGACTTCCGTTCCCGCCGTGGTGCGGGCGGGAATTGAAATGGCCTTCCTGGATGCAGCCGGCAAAGCGCTGAAAAAACCAATATATTCCCTGCTCGGCGGCAAGACGCGCGATCGTATTGAGGCGTCAGCATACATTTTCTACCGCTATGCGGGAAATAATGGATGCGGAGGCGAAGCTTCTCCGGAAGCAATTCTTGAACGTACTCTCGGGCTTGTTCAGAAGTACGGGTTTACCGCCCTCAAATTGAAAGGTGGAGTGTTTCCTCCCGAAGAAGAGTTGAAGGCGCTGCGACTTTTGCACGAGCGGTTCCCAAACTGCCGCCTGCGCTGGGACCCGAATGCCGCCTGGTCTGTCGAAACCTCCATCCGATTTGGCCGCCGGCTGCTGGATGAACGGATCGAACTGGAATATCTCGAAGATCCAACGGCCAACCTGGAAGGCATGAGCCAGGTGCGCAAGGCCGTTCCTATTCCGCTGGCCACGAACATGTGCCTGGTCAGCTATGAGCAACTCGCACCCGGAATACGGATGCGCAGTGTTGACGTGATTCTTTCAGACGTGCATTTCTGGGGCGGGTTCCGCGAGAACCAGCGCATGATTGCCGTTTGCGATGCATTCCAGCTGGGCGTTGGCATGCACAGTGACCGTGAATTGGGTATTTCTACGGCGGCGATGCTTCATCTTGCAGCCGCTTCACCCAGCATTACTTATGCCATTGACAGTCATTATCACGACCAGGCGGATGACATTATCACCACTCCATTCAAGTACCAAGAAGGCTATCTTACGGTTCCTTCAGGAGATGGCTTGGGCGTGACTCTCGATCCGGACAAGATTGAAAAGTATCATCGCTTTTACAAACGTCTTGGTGCGGTCAACGAGTTCTATGATGAGCATCGTCCGGGTTGGGTACCCGCCCTCCCTGTTTTCTAAGGAAGAAACTTCGGACCATGTCGGGAAGGGTACAAAGTTCTGGCGGTGTTCGTTGAGCGAGAGGGGGGAAGACTGCTGAGCAGCGGTCTTTCCATCGATCACCGCCAGATTCGGCGCGGCCACGGTATGATGAAATAGTACTGCGAGAATCAGTCAGCCACTCTGCATGCTGGCTCATCGCGCCGCATACTACAAACTAGGTCATCATGGGAAGCAACGGAAAAGGCCTTGTGTCAGAATCCCCGAGAGGCGTCCCTGCAGTACCTCTACCTGCGTTTCACGTCATGACCAAGCCCATCGGGCCGCTCTGCAATCTCGATTGCAAATATTGTTTTTACCTGGAAAAAGAACAGCTCTATCCGGCGACTTCTCACTGGAGAATGTCAGATGAATTGCTCGAGTCTTACATTCGTCAATACATCGAGGCACAGCAAGTCCCGGTTGTCTCTTTCGCATGGCAGGGGGGCGAGCCCACCCTGCTCGGAGTGGATTTTTTTCGGAAGGTAGTAGCCATTCAACAGAAGTACGCGAACGGTAAACAGATCCAAAATGCGCTCCAGACCAACGCTGTGTCCATAGATGATGAGTGGGCCGGTTTCCTTGCGAATCATCGCTTTCTTGTAGGAGCTTCGGTAGACGGCCCGCGCAACCTCCACGATTTCTATCGCGTGGACAAAGGAGGACAGCCTACCTTCGATCGCGTCATGGCCGGAATACAAAAGCTGCAAAAATATGCCGTGGAATTCAATTCCCTCACCTGCGTGAATGCGGCAAACTCACGCCACCCGCTGGAAGTCTATCGCTTTCTGAAAGAGATCGGCGGGGGATGTGTACAATTCATCCCCATTGTTGAGAGACGAACGCTCCATGCTTCGCCCAACGACCTTGTGTTGATTGGGCCAAACTACCGCGACGAGGCAGAAGTTACGGAATGGTCTGTTGATCCGGTCGAGTACGGCAGGTTCCTTTGTGCAATATTTGACGAGTGGGTCCGCCATGACGTAGGAACAGTTTTTATCCAAACCTTCGAAGTGGCGCTTGAAAGCTGGGCTGGAATACCACAAAGCTTATGCGTCTTCCGTCCCACATGCGGGACTGCAATGGCCGTGGAGCATAACGGTGATCTTTACTCCTGCGATCACTTTGTTTACCCCCAATACAAGCTGGGCAATATCTTAGAGCAGCCGCTCTTCATGATGGCGGCCTCCCAGGCGCAGGTCAAATTTGGACTGGACAAGAGCGCCATGCTGCCTCGTTATTGCCGCGAATGCGAAGTCCGTTTCGCCTGCAACGGCGAATGCCCAAAACATCGTTTTCTGAAAACTCCTGATGGAGAGTCCGGGCTGAACTATCTGTGCGCCGGTTACAAGCTGTTCTTTCGCCACATCGCTCCTTATATGGAGTTCATGGTGCAACAACTTGAGCAACGGCGCTCTCCAGCCAACGTCATGCGCTGGGCCCAGCAGGAGGATTCAGGAAGAAAAGCAACGGGACGCAATGAGATTTGCCCCTGCGGCAGCGGAAAGAAATTCAAGAGATGTTGCGGATTGCACAATTGATTGTCTACGAACAGCGCCGAACCGGAACCAACAGGACATTTCGAACCGTTAGAATCTAGCGACCTGCCGCGCCGCCGGATCGTTCCCATCCTTGCCCTCGCCACTGCCGGGTGCCTATGGGGCACCGGTTTCTTCTTTGGCAAAATCGCTCTCACTGAGATGTCTGTGACGGCGATGGTGCTCTTCCGTTTTGTGTTCGCGTGCATAGTTCTCCTTCACAACACCTTCTCAGAGCCTGTAAGGTTTTCGCCGCGAGAATGGCGCCTGATACTTCTCGCCTCCTTCACAGGTGTGCCGGTCCAGTTCCTGATCCAGTTCAAGGGGCTATCGCTCACCACTGTTTCGCATGCTTCCCTGATGGTCGGCACACTCCCGATATTCCTTGCGATCGCCGCCTCCCTCTTCGCGCATGAGCATCTTCACGTTACAAGTTGGGTTGCGCTCGTGCTCTCCAGCCTAGGTGCCGCGCTGATTGCCTTTTCAGGCAAGGTCAGCGCCGGCCCGCATGCAAGCGCCTTTGGAGATCTGCTGGTTGTAGTATCCCTCGCCGCTTCCGTCGTCTGGATTCTGATCTCCAAACATTTGGTCAAACGCCATTCGCCCATGATCGTAACTGCGGTGGTCTTTTGGCTGGGTCTCTTACAGGTAGCGGCATTCGCCCTATTGACTTCTGGCGTTCCATCATTGCACTACTCCCACCGCGTCTGGTTTGCCGTTGCAGCACAAGGGATTTTTGCAACGGCAGTCACAACGCTCCTTTGGAATTGGGGCCTGAGCCGGGTGCCGGCCTCGCAAGCTGGAATCTTTGTAAATTTAGAACCTCTGGTGGGGTCGATCCTTGGCGTTTTGCTATTACATGAATCTCTCGGAGCGATGGCAATTGCCGGAGGAACGCTCATTATCGCCGGAGCGGTACACTTCAGCTACAAACCGATGATGACCGCGGAAAATATTGAAGCTTCCCAGTTGAAAAGAGCGCAGGGAGTCCAAGACAGCCGAGTCCATTGAACCGAATCACGTGCGTCGTTGGCTCCCCCCGTTTTATAAATTCTGCGTGCCGTAAAGATTGTTGAAATATCCGTTCGCATCCAGGACATAATTACGCAAAAACTCCCAGAACGAACCGTGAAATTGATTCGTCCGCGGCCTGGTGACCAGATTTACGTTCGCGCCCGCGGCAAACGAGGACTCCGCACCGGTCTGGTGCATTTCAACACTGAACTCCTGAATGTCATCCGGGGGAGGGCGACATTGTAGACATTGTCGAATCGCATGTTGTTGCCGATTCCGTCCAGTGTGAAGATGTTCATCTGCGGTCTGTGACCGAAATGCCCTGTTATGGGGGATCATCAAAACACCACCCCTGTTGCATGTCAAGAGTTTTTTCTATTGCGGACTACTTACTCCTCTATTGAAACTATGTCCCACTTCGGAACAAATTAGAACTAACACTCTGCGCCCCCCAAAAAGAAGATCCTACGGAGCGTTTGCACTTCGCGGAGCACCGATGCCCATTGCTGGTTGATTTGCCTGCGCAAAAAATCATGTTTGGGGTAAAAGATTAGGACGAAAAACCAACCAATCAGCTTATTTATTTCAATAGAAGAACTCTTGGTCCGTATGCAAAACTTCCCTTGACAGAGGCCGCGAACCTGCTGTAACCATGTTTGGCCGGGCACATTTGCAACATTGAAAATGACGCAATTGTTCACGGTGGCAATTTCCTATTCATGTTGACTACGTCCTATCACGCAACCTTGATGCTTGCGATTGAACCTTGTCCGTTCAAACTTCCTGTGAAAGGAGCTTCATGATTCCCGAGTCGAAACACTCGCAGTCGGCGGCGTACTACGAAACCGCCAGGCAGTATCTCCCCGGAGGTGTCAGCAGCAATTTTCGGCTCGGTATGAAGCCATTTCCGCTGTTCTTTGATCACGCGAGTGGCAGCCATCTGGTAGATGTGGACGGCAACGAATACGTGGACTACGTTCTTGGAATGGGCCCAGTCATTTTGGGCCATGCGCATCCCGAGGTGAATGACGCTGTGGCGCGTGAATTGCCTCGTGGACAATTGTTTGCAGGCCAACATCAGCTGGAACTGGAACTTGCCCGTGCAGTCTGCTCCCTCATTCCCTGTGCGGAGATGGTACGTTTCAGCTTGTCCGGATCAGAAGCAGTTCAGGCGGCCTTGCGCGCCGCCCGCGCATTTACAGGTAAGAATCGGATCGTTAAATTTGAAGGCCAATATCACGGCTGGTTCGATAGTATTTTTGTCGGAGTTCACCCCCCAGTTAAGAATGGATCCTCTGGTGCGTCCTCAACACCTGCGGCCGAGAGCCTCGGTCAGGACCCGCATGCGTACGCATCCGACGTCGTTCTTCCCTGGAACGACTTCGCCCTCCTGCGCCAGACATTGGAAAAGAACACCGACATTGCCGCTGTGATTATGGAGCCGATTATGTGCAATACGGCTGTGATCCCGCCACGGCCCGGATATCTGCAGCAGGTTCGGGAACTTTGCAACCAGCAGAATGTTGTATTGATTTTCGATGAAGTTATCACTGGTTTCCGCATTGGTGTTCACGGAGCTCAAGGATTTCTCGGTATTACTCCGGACCTTAGTCTTTTCGCTAAAGCCATGGCGAATGGATATCCAATCAGTTGTGTTGCCGGCAAACGGCAGGTTATGGAGTTGTTTGG